>Ga0302320_10003558_pt1 | contig 36135 bp, 17 predicted proteins | sample Bog_T0_3_FD_202130 | JGI IMG/M metagenome (GOLD analysis project Ga0302320, IMG submission 202130) | Peat permafrost microbial communities from Stordalen Mire near Abisko, Sweden - Bog_T0_3 | ecosystem: Environmental > Terrestrial > Soil > Wetlands > Peat | place: Sweden: Abisko, Stordalen Mire...
ACGGAGTTGCTCATCAATACCGAACTGCCTCGCCAACCCTGAATCCGCAGTCAGGATAATTCGCGGATATTGAAACTTCGACCTGCGGAATGTAAGGCTAGAGCCCAAGACTTTTGGGGTGAATCTGCGGCACGACTAAAGTCGTGCCCTTTCAAAATCATTCCTACGCCTGCTACCCGTGGTTCATGCGACTGTCCTGCTTCCCCGGTAAAAGCCAAGCTCTTTCTCGAAGGATAGGCGACAATGAATGCAGGGTGTGGCCATGACGGACGATGCCATCACGATCAAGGCGGGAGTGCGGCTTCGGACCGCGCTGATTCTGGCGATCCTTGCTGATGCGCTGCAGGTGATTATCTTCCCGTTGTTCGTGGCGGGCGCGGGATCTCCGGCGGACGACCTGCTGGATCTCGGCATGGGGGGCATACTCACTTATCTGCTGGGATGGCACTGGGAGTTTCTCCCGTCCTTCCTCGCAAAGCTGGTGCCAGGTGTCGATTTGGTCCCCCTTTGGACGCTTGCGGTTGCGAACGTGTATCGCAAGTCGAGGCGCGACGTGATCGCCAGCGAAGCCGTGCGCCAGGAAGACCGGCCTTAGCAACATAACCGCATAGGTTCGTGCTTTCCCTGGTCTCAAAATCGAGACCAGGGGCACCCGGCACCCGGCTTCGCGAGCAGAATGAGGAAACCACGCAGTCACGGCACCAGCTCTCTGACCGCTTGAAGTTGTATCAACGATGGGTGCACCCGGCTTGGTGAGCAGAATGAGGAAATCATGCTGTCACGGCACCAGCTCTCTGACCGCTTGAAGTTGTATCAACGATGGGTGCCCCAGGTCTCGATTTTGAGACCAGGGAAGGCACGAGCCAATGGAACGGAATGATGCGGTCAGAGACTTAGAGCAACAAGATCCGAGCGGCGAATGGACCAGCTCTCCGCCGCTCGTACGTGAGTGAAGCACGCTTGCCTTGACGATCTCTCCAGCCTGTTTCGTGACTCGAAACAAGCGCTTACAACGCCACCGTGACCGCCTTGGTTTCCGTGTAGCTGTTCAGCACTTCGCTGCCCATCTCGCGGCCCCATCCGGACTGCTTGTATCCACCGAAGGGCAGCGAGGCGTCGAAGACGTTGTGGCAGTTGATCCAGACGGTGCCGGCGCGCAAGCCGCGCGCCACTTTGTGCGCGGTGCTCAGATTCTGCGTCCAGACCGAAGCGGCGAGGCCAAAGACCGAGTCGTTGGCTCGATGCACGATCTGGTCCAATTCCTTGTCGTTGAAGGGAATCGCGCAGACGACAGGACCAAAGATCTCTTCCTGCACCACCTTCATGCCGGGGCTGGTATGCGTGAGCACCGTGGGACGGACAAAGTAGCCGCGTTCCAAACCGGAATTAGGACCGCCCGCGTGAACATGCGCGCCGTCTGCAATGCCGGACTCAATATAGCCCACGACTTTTTGATATTGCTCTTCGCTGACCAGCGGCCCCATTTGGCAGCTTGGATCAAGGCCGGGGGCGAGTTGCGTAGAGGACGCGATGCGACTGACGCCGTCAACGACTTCATCAAACACTCTCTCGTGCACAAAGAGCCGAGATCCGGCGCAGCAGCACTGGCCGTGGTTGAAAAAGATGGCGCTCGAAGTACCTGAAATCGCCTGGTCGATGTTGGCGTCGGCGAAGACGATGACCGGCGATTTTCCGCCCAGTTCAAGCGACACCTTCTTGAGATTGCCCGCCGCGGCGTGGACAATGAGTCTGCCTACTTCCGTGGAGCCGGTGAAAGCCACTTTATCAACCAATTCATGCGCAGCAAGGGGAGCGCCGGCGCCTTCGCCAAAACCGGTCAGGATATTGACCACACCGGGAGGGAATCCTGCTTCATCGATCAGTTGCGCCAGGCGCAATCCACTCAGCGGGGTCTGCTCGGCGAGTTTCAGAATCACCGTGCATCCGCAAGCGAGTGCGGGAGCCAGCTTCCAGGCAGCCATCAGCAGGGGAAAGTTCCAGGGAATAATCTGAGCCACCACGCCGATCGGCTCGCGCAGGGTATAGGAGTGGTAGTTCGGTCCCGCGGAGAGTTGCAGCGTCGAGCCGGTAATCTTGCTGGCCCAGCCAGCCATGTAGCGGAACATGTCCACTGTTAAAGGAAGATCCGCGACGCGTGCGACTGCGAGAGGCTTGCCGTTGTCGAGGGATTCGAGTTCCGCAAATTCCTCGGTATGCTGCTCAATCAGGTCGGCGAGCTTCCAGAGAATGCGGCCACGCTCGGAAGGGGACATGCGCGGCCAGGGGCCTTCGTCGAAGGCACGCCGGGCCGCCAGCACCGCGCGGTTCACGTCTTCCGCCTCTGCTTCGGGAACTTGCGTGATCACATAGCCGGTGGCGGGGTTGTAGACAGAAAAGGCTTTTCCCGAAACGGCCGGGACAAAGCGTCCATCGATGTAATTGTGGTGAACCTGGGAGACAAAATCAGCGGTCGGTCGACTGACTTGAGGTTCCTGCGTAAGAGTTGCCATGGTTTGACCTCGGATGCAACCGGTCACGCCGAAGCAGATTTTTGGATAGCGCTTCCAACCGTTCTTCCGAAGATGCGGCAAAGTGCGGGAAGGCCGTTTCTCCGGACGCGGCGCGTGCCGAGGATTGCACGCCAGTACACTACCACCACGCGCGGTGGGCTGACTACTTTTGCCGGAACTGCGTTGTTTTCTGTCGGGCGTCCATCGCGTCGGAAAGCGGAACCATCTTTTCCGATGGACACCCCGCCAGTTTCGTGAATCGTCGTTCGAGAATCGTCGCTCGCGTCGGCGGCCTGCCGCTCCTTTATTTGCCTGCATAGCTGACGCGCCAAACGCTGCGCGAGCCATCATCGGTGACATACAAGGCGCCATCACTGCCCACGGCAACTCCGACGGGTCTTCCCCACACCTGCCCATCTGCGGTTACGAATCCAGTCAGGAAGTCCTCGTACTCTCCGGTGGCGTGGCCGTCTTTCATGGGAATGCGAATCACCTCATAACCTCCGCGTCGAGCGCGATTCCACGAACCATGTTCGGAGGCAAAACCGTCTCCTTCATACTCTGCAGGAAAGTGGTGTTGCGCGGCTGCATAGAACGTCATGCCGAGCGATGCCATGTGCGGCTGCACCAGCACATCCGGAGTGATGACCTTCGCCGCCATACTGATGCGCTTACAGTTCCTGGCCTGGTCCGGGGCCATTGCGGCAGCCTGCGGATTCGGTCCCGTACCGTCGGCGCAAGGCTCAGGGAGTCGCGGATCGCGATGACCGCCCATGTAATACCACGGCCAGCCATAGAATCCTCCCTCTTCGATGTGGGTCACATAATCGGGGACCAGATTGTTTCCCAACGCATCGCGTTCATTGGTGGAGCACCAAAGCTGACCCGTGACCGGATTGATCGCTTCGCCCACGCAATTCCGAATGCCGTAGGCGTAGACCTTGAGGAACTTTCCTTCCGGCGTGTACTCCAGCACGTCGGCGCGATGAAACTCGTTGGGGTGAGTGTCTGGGTCGTCGGCGTTCGAACCGCTGCCCACGGATACCAACATGTGCTTGCCGTCCGCGGAGAAGACGACGTCCCGCGTCCAATGGCCGCCTCCGCGAAGTTGCGCATACCCGGGAAGATCCGGCACCACCGTTTGCGGCGTGTTGTTGGAGGCCTTCAGGTCTCCGTTTTGATAGGGGAATCGCACCACCGTGGTGGCATTGCCGATGTACACCCACTTTGGCTGCGGGCCCGAAGGATAAAACGCAAGACCAAAGGGGTGGTCGAGCCCGGTCGCGTAGGTGCTGACGGTGAGCGCCTTGCCCGTTGCGGATACACCGCGCAGCACCACAATCGCTCCGGCTTGCGAATCGGCGACGAACAGGTCGCCGTTGGGGGCGGTGTGGATGATGCGAGGCATGACAAAGGTCCCGGAGGTGGGAGAATGAGTCTCCTTCTTGTTCTCTGAGCGCTGCATCGGTGCAGCCGCGTCGCCACCGGCGTAGAGCTGCACCTGGAATCCAGGCGGAGCGATGGGCCACGCGTTGTTTGGGCGCTGAATCAGGACGGGGCCATTATCGACTGACTCGCTGAGTTTGGGCTCGGGAAGATCGGCAATCGTGATCTTGCGTCGGACTCCAGGCTTCTGCTGGCTATAGTCGGCATATGCAGCCTGGCCGGTAATGGTCTGCTGAGCGCCGCGCAATTCGCATGAGCCGGTGAGGAGCAAAACCGCAGCAGCGACCCATACAGGGATAGGGAATGGTCTCATCTTCAAACGCCTCGAATCTCTGGAATGACGGACTCTAGTACCGTGACCGTGTGATTCTGTAATCTCACTTCGAACTATGGGTGCCCCAGGTCTCGATTTCGAGACCTGGGATGACCACCACTTCACATGGTCACCGCGCTAGCACTAGCAACAAGCTTTCGCTGGTACCGTGACCGCATAGTTTGTACTTTTCCAGGTCTCAAAATCGAGACCTGGGGCACCCAAAGCTCGGGACCTTGAATTCGGAATCATCCGGTCAAGGTACTAGTGGCAACTCGACAGCCGCCGATGCGACTAAAATCAGGAGCGTAGTGCTTTTGAAAATGCGAGCTTAAAGCGAAACCAGAGTTGCTGTATCTCGAAGGCACTGCCCAAAAGTCGACGCGACCATCAGGGAGCGGCGACCTTGCACGAAACTCACCGGGCCACAGGAACTCTGGTTTCGCTCTCGTTTCATTCGCCAATGTTTCCTTTGCGAATTCGAATCTCTTCGAGGGTCCCTATCACAAACAAATGGCGCTCTCTGTAAGTGGACCTTGGGGGCTGTCCCCGTTCTTGCACTCCATGAAGTGAAGAGCCGGTGGTCTTGGCAATTCGGAATGCCGCGAAACTGGAAAGTCGACACAAGCGCATACGTTCATGGGATGCCTGGAAGCGATCTGTGGCTGCAGGTTTTCTGCGCCAGGCGCAATTCTTCGACCGCAAGGGCAGAGTGCACGCGGATGCGTGTCGCGCCTATACTGAAGTCCATAGGCTTTTCCTTCTTCCCCGAGGTCCGACGCAAATTGAAGTATTGGCAAGGAATAACAGGTGCGTGGCTGGGCTTTTTGACTTGGCTAAGCCGGCGTCTCCCCAACGAGCAACAGCGCCTGCTGGCGTTCACCGTTCTTGCCGGCGGCATCTGCGGGCTGGTGGCAGTGGCTTTCCACCTTAGCATCGGATGGATGGAACGGTTGCTGATCAACCAGGCGAACGCGGCAGCGGGGCATAGCTGGATCTTTTGGACGATCCTCACTCCCGGGCTCGGCGGACTGGTCGTGGGCCTGGGACTGACTTATTGGGCTCCGGCTGCTGCCGGAAGCGGCATTCCGCAGGTTAAAGTCGCCTACACGCTTCGTTCAGGGCTGGTCTCTGCCAGAGAAACCATCGGCAAATTTGTCCTTTGCGCGCTTCAATTGGGGTCGGGCGCCTCGTTGGGGCTGGAGGGGCCAACGGTTCAAATTTGCGCCGGCACAAGCAGCATGTTGGCACGGGCGGCGCGGCTGGGTCCGCTGTACCAACAGCGCATGACTTCGGTGGGCATGGCGGCGGGGATAGCCGCGGCATTCAACGCACCCATTGCTGCCGTGACATTCACGCTGGAAGAACTGATTGGCGACCTGGATCAGACCATGCTCTCTGGAGTCATCGTCGCCGCCGCTCTGGCAGCGGTGGTAGAGCACAGTATCCTCGGCACAAATCCGGTCTTTCATGTTTCGCGTCCCTATGTGCTGACGAACTCGTCCTCGCTGATCTGGTATGCGCTGCTGGGTGTTCTAGCGGCCATCGTTTCCGTCACCTTCACCGATTCCTTGCTGTGGTTGCGGGCGCAATTCAAGACCTTCAAAGCCATGCCCAGGTGGGTTCATCCGGCCATTGGAGGGTTGGCTACCGGCACTTTGGCCGTGGTGGGATTGGAACTGTTTCATTTGAACGGAATTGCCGGCGATCCATACAAAACACTGGAGCTTGCCATCACCGGGGCAATGCCGGTAGGGTTCATGATCGGCTTCTGTGTGCTCAAGCTCGCTGCCACGGTCTGCTCGTATTCGAGTGGCGGCTCGGGCGGGATTTTTGCCCCTGCGTTGTTCATGGGGGCGATGCTGGGCGGATCGGTCGGGTATTTGGACGTCATCGTATTCCATCACACCTCGGATGCTATTGGAGCGTTTGCTGTGGTCGGCATGGGGGCGGTCTTTGCCGGCATTGTTCGTGCGCCCATGACCTCGGTGCTGATTGTTTTCGAGATGACCCAAGGCTATGGGCTGATTCTGCCGTTGATGATTGCCAACATGAGTGCCTTCGCATTGGCGCGCCATTGGCGTAAGGTGCCGGTGTATGAAGCCCTGCTGGCGCAGGATGGCATTCACCTGCCCCACGCCATCAAGCTTGCCGGTGCCGACCCGGTTGCATCCCAAGCGAGCAGAGGTATGGATGCAGTTCAAACCGAAGATGCAACCTCCTAGGTCACTGACCGCCTGAAGCCGCACCAACGATGGGTGCCCCAGGTCTCGATTTTGAGACCTGGGAAGGCACGAACCAGAGGTACAGAATTACGCGGTCAAGACCTGGTGATCCGCCGCTTACGTTGTACACAACGGAAATAGAGATTCCTGCGCCGGCTTCCTGTTCCCGGCTGCGTTGGCGCTGGCTGCGTTCGCTATTCTAGATCTGTATATGCCTGAGACTCGCAACCTACGACTGGAAGACGCATGACGGGCGCTGTCCGCATTGCCGTCACCCTGACCATCTTCGCGACGATGGTTGCCCTGGTGGTCATTCGCCCGCGCAAATGGAACGACGCCTGGTGGACAACGCTCGCGGCCGCGGCGATGCTGCTGCTGGGCCTGGTCACGCCGCATGAGGCCATCGGCTCAGTGCTGGCTGGGAAAAGCGCCTTGCTGTTCCTGCTTTCGCTTCTCGCACTCTCCCTGCTGGTCGGTAAGAGCGGCTTCTTCGATTGGGCAGCGATTCGATGCGCGCGCATGGCTCGGGGAGATGCACATCGTCTTTACCGCAACGCATTCATCGCCGGAGCCATCATTACCGCCGTGCTGTCTCTGGACACGACGGCGGTGATGTTGACGCCCGTCATGCTGGCGCTGGTGAAGAGGCTCAAGGTCCCGGCAGCGCCGTATGTGGTGCTGTGCGCGTTCGTTGCCAACGTGGGCTCGCTGCTGCTGCCCATCAGCAATCTCACCAATCTGCTTTTCGCCGACGCCTTCCACCAGACCTTCGCGGCCTTTGCCGCAAGGATGATTGTGCCCCAACTGGTGGCGCTGGTTACAACTTACGCCATCCTGCGCTGGCATTTCCGCGCTGAACTGCCGAGCAGTTTCCAAGGCGAAGGGCTGCCTGATCCGTCAACCGCAATTCCCAATCATGCCTACTTCGTACTCTGCATCGCTGTTTTGGCAGCCGTGCTCGTCGGTTACTTTCTCGCGCCGCTGTGGGGGCTTGAACCCTACGTCTTCGCCTTCGCAGCGAGTGCCGTGCTGGCCCTTTCCGGTTTGCTCGCAGGGCGCGTGCAGATACGAACGGTGCTGGAACTCTCCTGGGACCTCTTCCCTTTTGTCATCGGGCTTTTCATCGCCGTGCAGGGGCTTGAGAACCTGGGCATTGTGAGCCTGTCTTCTGGATGGCTTGCAGAGATGCGGCCCGGCTCGCCGGAGAAGTTGCTCACCGCCGCGGGCTCAACAGCCTTCGCATCGAATATCGTGAACAATCTTCCTGCGGCGCTGATCGCACGCAGCGTTCTGTTGCGCTCTCACGCCCACATGGGCACGGTACTGGCTGCGCTGATTGGCGCTGACGTAGGACCGATGATCACTCCATTCGGCTCGCTGGCCACGATGCTCGTGCTGGCGTTGGCGCGTCGCGACGGAGTGGAAGTGCGCACCGGACGGTTGGTGCTGCTGGGTCTGTGGGCCGTGCCGGTCATTCTGGTCCTCACCACTCTTGCGTTGACCCTCAGCTTCGCAGTAGTACCGTGACTGTGTGAAGTGGTGGTCATCCCAGGTCTCAAAATCGAGACCTGGGGCACCCATAGTTCGAAGTCAAATTAAAGAACCACACGGTCACGGTACTAGGTCTCTGACCGCATGATTCTGTACCACCGTTGGGTGCCCCACATCTCGATTTTGAGATGTGGGAGAGCACGAACCAATAGAGACTTCTCCATTCGGTCAGTGAACTGATTCGGCGACACCTGTTATTGGGATCGCCGGCTTGTCAGGCGCGATTCGCTAGCAGCCTGTGGTTAAAGTTGAGCTTTGAAAGGGCACGACTTTAGTCGTGTCATAAATGACATGAAATGAATGTGGCCTTTAGGCCCTGAGGGGTGGTTTTCGGCATATTGGACTTTCACCACAGGCTGCAAGGGGGAAGCGCGGCAGACGGCGAGAGGTACAGAATCGTCCTTCCTCAAAAGAAGAATCTTGTGGCGAATTGAATCAGGCGCGGATTGGTGCCTGGATCGGTGCTGGTGACGACGCCAAAATCAGCATTGTTGCCGGCGCAACAAGTGGTATTGGGCGGAGCGAATTGGGTGCGGTTGAGCAGGTTGAAGAACTCCACGCGCAACTCCATGCCGGCACGGTCTTGCCTGCCCAGCATCACACGCTTGAAGGCCGCCACGTCGAAGTTATCAATGCCGTCGGAGCGCAAAGTTGGATCGACGCGCGGCTCGGTCCCAAAGGCAAAGTTGGGGGGCGCGGCAAAGCATTCCGCGTTGAACCAGGCGCGAAGCCGGTTGTTTCCGGTGAAGCCTGAAGTCTTGTTGCACGAGGGGATCAGGTTGGGGCGTGAGCCTGCGCCGAAGAGGGTGGCGTCGTTCTCCTGGCCGCTGCGGAAGGCCAGCGGGAACCCCCTCTGGAATGTGGTCACGCCATCCATGCCCCAGTTGCCCACGATCCAATTCAAGGCGCCCGTGCTATGGGAAAGGTAACGGCGGTTCTGCCCGAAGGGAAGATCGAGTACGTAGCGAATCACCAACCGCTGCGGCACATCCTGCGAAGACAGGGAACGTTCGGCGCGCGGATTGTTGTTGTCCTGGACCGTTCCCACACTGTTTTCCAGCCACGAGGTCAAGGTGTCGGCGTTGGTGATCAACTTGGATTTTGTGTAAGCAGCAACCAGCGAGGCTCCGCCCAGGAAGCGCTTCTGCAGGGTTAGTTGGAAGGAGTGAAAGATGCTGTCAAATGCGCCCTGCCCGGCCAGTTCCACGCTGGTGTATTGGGGAAACGGGCGCAAGAGTTGCCCGACAGTGGTGGTCGGAGTTCCAAGGGCGAATGCCTGGCCATTGAAGAAGAAAGGATTCGCAACCGGATTGAGCAGTGTGACCGCGGGTTTTCCGCCCTGGGCGAACTCGGCCGCAGCCGTGGCGAGCATGTTGTCCGAAATCTGATTGATCTGCTGCGAGTACTGGGCCAGGTGTGTTCCCTTCGATCCCGCATAGGCTGCCAGAATCGAGATCTTCTGCGGGAACTGCTGCTCCACGCTGAGGTTCCATTGCTGAACATAGGCGCGCGGGTGATTGCTGCTGTTGACTTCGGTGATGGATTGCACCACCTGGGTGAGAAACTTCTGCGTGCCGGCGGTTCCCAGGGATCTGCCTGGCGGCGGTGAAATCCCGTTTGGAAAGGGCAGCGAGATGGTGTTGTAGGGATGGATCCCATCGATGGTTCCGGTATAGGTGGTGCTGGCCGCATTCACCATATCGTTGTTGGGATTCAGCGCATACAAAACATGGTCCGGGACCCAGAAGATGCCATATCCACTGCGTAAAACCATGGCCGATGTAAGCCGGGAAGCAATGCCGAAGCGGGGAGCGATATTGTCTTTGTTGAGGGGCAGGTTGTTGCGCACCGTGGGAGAGACCAGGAACACGTCTCCCATGATCGGGCCTGAACTTGCCGGCAGCAACTGATTGAGATAACTCGGGGCTTGAGGGTCGAAGTAGGAGAGACGATTGTGTCGCTCTGACCACGGGCCTTGCAGTTCGTAGCGCAGTCCGAGATTCAAGGAGATTGCATCGGTAACCCGCCAGGCGTCATTGAAGTAGAAGGCGCGATACACCTGCTTGCCCGCGGTGAACGCAGGAACCACAGCCTGCGAGGTGAAGTGGTTGGTGACATTGCTGAAGTTATCCGCATATCCCAGCAGGAAGTCGGCCATCGGCTCGCCGCTGAAGCAGGTCTCGCCGACCCCGCAGAAATCGAAGGCGCTGCTGGCCACATTGGTCTGCGCGGCGTTATCGTAACTCACTTCAAATTGAAAGCCAAGGTGATAGAGGTTGCGACCGCGCACCAGCGTCAGGCTCGGAGACAGATTGTATTGCGTGTTGCGGTCCTGAATGAAGCTCTGCCCCTGTGTACACATGATGGAGTCCGCGAAGTTGGCAACGCAAGGCGTCGGCGGCGTGCGCATGGCCGAGGGGATCACCGCATCGTAGCTGCCCGGCCAGCCGATCGTCGTCAGATCGAATCCCGCATTGGTCGGCGAGCGAAGATAAGCGAAATAGCTGACACTGGCATTCATGTCAAAGATGGTTGTGGAACTGATGTTGTAGTTGTAACCGGCTGCCAGCGCATTGGTTGCGTAGTGCTCCAGGCAGCGGTCCTCGCACAGTCCGTTCCGCAGCGGGTCGATGGGCAGATCCAGCACGTTCCAATAGCTGTATCGGGCAAACAGCTTCTGCCTGGCGGTGATCTCCTGATCGACTCTGCCCACGGCCTGATTTTGATTCCCGCCGGTATTGGCGACGGTATTGAAATTGTTGAAGGTCCCTGACGGTGCAACGGTTCCGGGAGCGTTGGGAAGAGGCCACAGAGAGAGCAGCGCATGGGAGGTGGGGTTGATGCGCTGCCGTGGAATCTTGTTGTCCTGAAACGGCGAGGGTGGCGATGAACTGGTTGGGCAGGCCCCCTGTGCATTGAGAGCGCTTCCAGCGCAGGGGTCCACAATGATCGTGCTCAGCGCCGAAAAATCGCCCAGCCTTTCCGCAACGGTGGGCACGGTGGCTGTGATGGGGCTCCCGGTGCGCAGCCGGAACCCCTCCATGCTGGTGAACCAAAAGGTGTGGGTGTTCTTGCAGCAGATACGCAGAGTTATAGGACCGCCGGCTTCTCCGCCAAACTGATTTTGCACCCAGGGAGGGCGCGGTTTGCCAACCTGGTTCAGAAAGAAGTCGTTGGCGTTGAAGACCCGGTTGCGCAGATACTCATAAGCCTCTCCGCGAATGAACTGGGTTCCGCTCTTGGTGCTCAGGTTTGTCACTCCTCCGGCGAAACGGCCCCATTCCGCGGGCAGGTTGCCGGTGTGAACCTTGAACTCCTGAATCGAATCCTGGGTGGGAATCAGGATGGGCAAATTGATGTAAGAGATATTGAGAGGCTGCCCGTCGAGATATTCAACGCTCTGGTTCCCAAAGGCGCCGCTCACCTGGTAGTTGCCCCAGCCAAAGGGGTTCACCCCCACCGGCGTGCCGGTGGCGCTGCCCTGGGGAATCACGGAGGGAGCCAGCGCAATCAGATTGAAGACGTTGCGGCCGTTCAAGGGCATCTCGTTCGCTTCCCGACGTTCCACCACCGCGCCCAGGCTTGAAGACGCGGTTTCCATACTCGGCGCATTCGGTTCCACCGTCACGCTCTCGGACGCGGACCCGCGCTCCATCTCAAAATTGACTTCAAAGGCGTCCTGCACATGCAGGATAATGCCGGACTCGATGACCGCGATGTATCCCAGCTTTTCCACTTCGATGCGGTAAGTCCCCGGCGGCAGATCGGAGACGTAGTAAATACCGGCCTCGTTGGTCAGGCCATCATAGTGAATCCCCGTGCTGCGGTTGATCACCTGCACGCTGGCTTCGCTGATCACCTTGCGGTGCGAGTCCGTGATTCTTCCGGTGAGCGAGGCGGCCGTCGATTGCCCCCGCATCCAGGCAGAGCAAGACGACAGCAACATGAGTGTGGCAAACAGCGCGCGCACCAACATTTCGTTCCGTGGTGAGGTGCGATTGGGCACGGGCTCCTCTCGGTGGTCGGCAACTGTTCCCGATGTACTTTGGGCCCTTGCACTCGAAGCAGGCTACCGGTCCGGCACTTCATGCGCATCTATGTATACGGGAGTTTCCGGTGATCTGTACCACGATTCCAAAAAGAATATTATGCTCTCTGTTCCGCAGAATGCGGTGGAAAAACGTCCTGTTTGTGCTGTATAGTTCCTCTGGTTCAAGGGTGGTGCGATTGGCCAGCGATGTAAATTCGATCGGGAGAATGGGCCTGTTCGGAGAGATTGACATCCTTCCAGCACCGAGAGCAGGAGGGTTGGAACTCCCTTCCGCGCAGCGGAATTGCAGCCCGGCCGTTTCCGAATCTGCGGACCGTCATACGTTGAGCGATGAGCGGCTCATCGACCTCTTGCGGAGTGAGGATGCGGAGGCTCTGGATGTGCTCTTCAGCCGTCACTCCCGGCTGGTTTACGGGATAGCTCTGCGCATCCTTAAGGACGCTGGAGAAGCCGAAGAAGTGGTGCAGGAGTGCTTCCTTTACCTGTTTCGAAAAGCAGCAACCTTTCAGCCCTCCCGCGGATCGGCAAAGGTGTGGATCGTCCAGATCGCCTATAGCAGGGCCCGCGATCGCAAGGAGCATCTTTCGCGGCGCGGATTCTATCTGCGCACGGATCTCGATGCCGATGAGCTGGGTGGAGGACCCGCCGGCAGTGCGGATCTGGAGCGGGAAATCGGCGCCCGGCTCGACTTCGAGCGGCTCAATCAGGCCTTCCTCGATTTGAGCGACTTTCAGCGGAGAACAGTACAATTGTTTTACTTCGAAGGTCTGGATTTGCGGGAAATCAGCGAGTGTCTTCACGAACCGCTTGGCAATGTACGACATCACTTTTATCGCGGCCTTGAACGACTGCGCAAAAGTGCGATGGCTGAAAGGCTACGGAATCATCGCAATGAAATTGCCTGAGGAACAGCAAGAGCACGGGCGGCTGAAAACGCTTTGTGGGTTGGCACAGTCCAACCTGCTGAACGAGCGGGAGCGCAGGGATCTGGAACGGCATTTGCTCGTATGTGCAGAGTGCCGGCGGCTCTGCGATGAGTTTGCGCTGCTGGGCAACGAGGGAATGGCTCATCTCTTCGCCGAGGAAGACCCCGGCGAAGAAGCCATGCAATGGGATAACCGCGCGGCCCGCGAAAGACTTCAGGCCACCCTTCATCCGCAGCGTCCGCAGCTGGTTCTGGCGATGAAGCCAGCCAAGAAACCAGGCAAGTCGAACCGGTCGTTGAAGTTGCCGCAGGCGTTTTCGGGTTCTCGCATAGCCCTCGCTGCAGTGGCTGCTTGCATGGTCGCTGTGTTGGCCTTTGGCGCGTACCGCCTGGGGCAGGGCAGGGGAGTCGAATTGCCGCACCTGGCGCAACTGTCCGCTTCGGTCTTGCCCGAGAGGGGCCCCGCTCTTGAAAAGCCCGCCTCCGCGGTCTCGATGGTTGAGCAAGAAGCGCTGATCGCCAGGCTGGAGAAACAGATCGACGGCGAAGAACAGAAGATTGCCGAGTTGCGCGCAGCGTCCATCGTTGCCGATGAGCGAGTGAACGCTCTGGGAACCCTGAGTGGGGCAAAGGACGCCGATCTTCGGCAACGAACCGCCGAGCGCGACCAGCTTGCCAGTCAACTGGCGGAAAAGGAAAAAGCCTTCGAGATTCTGCAGGCGGATTACTCCACCTTGCGCGCGGAGCATAGCCGCTCTCTGTTGCGCACCGCATCGCTGGAGTCGGAAGCAGTCGATTTGCGGGCGCAAGTGAAGGAGCAACAGCACCATCTGCAGGACGACGAACAATACCTGAGTTCGGATCGCGATATCCGCGAGCTGATGGGAGCTCGCAAGTTATATATTGCCGACGTCTTCGATGTGGATAGCGGCAGCCGCACGCGCAAGCCCTTCGGCCGTGTCTTCTACACCCAGAGCAAGTCACTGGTCTTTTATGCCTTCGATCTCGATCATCAACCGGGAGTCAAGAACGCCAGTGTATTTCAGGTGTGGGGGCAGCGCGACGCGGAGAGCAACGGTAAGCCGAATGCGATGAATCTGGGCATCCTTTACATGGATAGCGAAACCAACCGGCGGTGGACGCTGCGCTCCGACGATCCCAATCAACTGGCGAGGATCGACGCGGTTTTTGTTACCGTCGAGCCCCACGGCGGCAGCCAGAAGCCTACCGGGAAGCCGCTGCTCTACGCCTTGTTGCGCAATGAAGCAAATCACCCCTGACGCGGTGGCTGCGGATCACTAACCATATGCCTTCGCAATTCTGGCCAGGAGTTTGGGTGCCCCAGGTCCCCGCTTCTGGGACTTGGGAAAGCAAAAAACTTTCCGGCCTCAGCACAACCTCAGTCCGGTCACTTCCACCCGCGGTTGGCGACGATCCCGGTGCCTTCCTTGATGGTGTAGAGCTTGTCCGCCGGGAGCCCTGCGAGAGATTGGTGCTGACCGCTCGGCCAGCGGATGGCGACATCGACCGCAAGCGCGGCTCCCAATCCAAAATGCAAGCGGAAATCGTTGGCGGAGAGAAAGCTCGACTGGCTTTGCAACTCCTTCATCTGCGTCTTGCCGCCCGCTGTTATTTCAACGCGCGCGCCGATCGCCGAGCGATTGGAAGTTGTGCCTTCCAGCCGGATCTTGATCCAGTGATTCTTTCCCGAGACGTCGTTGCGGAAGAGCGAAGGTGGTTCGCCCAGATTCACCACCAGCATATCGATGTCGCCGTCGTTGTCGAAATCTCCGTAGGCGATGCCGCGGCTGGAATGAGGCTCCAGAATCGCGGAGCCGGCTTCATCGTATAACTCCTCAAACCTGCCGTGTCCCAGGTTGCGATAGAGCAGCAGCGGGCTCTTGTAAGGGGAATCCGGATAGCGGCTCTCCAGCTCCGGATAGATATGGCCTGTAGCGACGGTGATATCCGGCCAACCGTCGTTGTCGAAGTCTTCCAGACCGGCTCCCCAACAGACATAGCGGTTGTCCACCGCCAGCCCGCTCTCCCGCGTGGCGTCTTCGAAGATTCCTTTGCCGAGATTGCGGTACAGCACCGGCAGATCGCCGGCGAAATTAGTTTTGAAAATATCCAGATGCCCGCTTCCGCTCGTGTCGCCGACGGCAAGACCCATGCCGGCTTGCTCCTGACCGTCGTCGCTATAGGCCACCCCGCGCACTCCGCCTTCTTCGCGAAAGGTGCCGTCGTGATTGTTGAGGAACAGCAGGCTGGGACTGGAGTCGCAGGCCACGTAAACGTCGGGCCAGCCATCGTCGTCATAGTCGCCGGCCACCACCGTGAGCCCGTAGTTACCGCGCGCCGCGGCAATCCCCGCCGCTTCGCTCACATCGGTGAAGGCGCCGTTGCCATTGTTGCGATACAGGCTGTGGTGACTAAACGGCAAGCCGCGCGGACCGCAATTGACGGGCATGTTGAGGAAGAAGCAATATGGTTTTTCTCCAGGTCGCGGTGTCTTGCCATACTCGAAGTCGACGTAATTCGACACAAAAAGGTCGAGATGCCCGTCGCGGTTATAGTCCACGAAGGCGCACCCGGTTCCATAGCGCGGCGCGGCGCTGAGCAAGCCCGCCTCACGCGTCACGTCGGTGAATGTCCCGTTGCCATTGTTGCGATAGAGAACGTTCTGCCCCCAGTAGGTCAGAAACAGATCGTCGAAGCCGTCGTTGTTGTAGTCTCCCACGCAGACGCCGCAGGCCCAGCCGGTTTTGGTGAGGCCAGCCTGCACGGTTACATCGGTGAAGGACCCGTCGCGATTGTTCCGGTAGAGCCGGTTGGTGATGCCCGCATCAGGCTTCGAGAAGCTGCTGCCGCCCAGGACCAGGATGTCCATCCATCCATCGTTGTCGTAGTCAATAAAAGCGCAACCGCAGCCAATCGATTCCAGAATGTGGTTTTTCGGATTGGAGGAGCCGTACAGTACCGGGTGGCCGATGCCCGCCTTGCCTGCCACGTCGACAAAACGCGCGCCGTAGGGCAGGCCCGAACGCTTGCCCCTGGGCAGCGCGGCGATCTTGTGAGGAACCACGCCCTGCGCAAAAGAAGCCGCCGTCGCGACGGCTGGCAATGTGCTCAACAAGAATGCTCGCCTTGTCTGTTTCATCCCTGCTCCGCACCTGAAATTGGCGCCCTTCCGCTGACCCGAAGAAGGCTATCACACGGCGCGGAATAGACGGGCTGGCCGCTGCTTTTTTTCCCATGGCAATCGCATGAAGGGGCGGAGGGAGCGTGGGGCTTAAGCCCCACGAGAGTGTGAACGCAAGATCTGGGCCTTTAGGCCCGGCGAACTGATCCGCGGCTAAAGCCGGTTTCTTTTTAGGCTCTCATTCCGGGGCCTAAAGGCCCCGGCTCCCTCCGCGCTCGCGATGTTCTCCCTTCAAATAGAACCGACCGACGCCGCGCGATGGCCCTGGCTTCGTGCGTCCTGCACCCCACTCCAACCGCTCTCGGCCGAGCGGCGCCCCCTTGACAAGGCACAGAGCGCAGAGGAATCTAAGAACGCTCCCTCTCGCCGGCTCGTTTCAGGACGCGCCGGAACTTCCGTCGCATCTGCGATTTCAGGATGAAGGCCGAGATGACGTTTTTTAGATCGCTTTTCAGTTCTAACCTTGCCGTGTCCATATTTTCGTTCCGTCCCGCGATGGCCGCCCTTTTGCTTGCCGTTGCCGCGACGCTCGCCGTGGCCCAGACGGCCTCGGTGATGCAGGACGCGCGCAAGGCCATGGAAGCCAATCAATACGCCCAGGCCGAAAAGCTTTACCGCGAAGAGCTGGTCCAGGCTCCCAACTCCGCCTCCGTCCTCACCGACCTGGCCATGAGCCTGCAGATGCAGGGCCGCTCGGCCGAAGCCATGCGCTACTTTTCCCTCGCCCTGAAGCAGGGCTATGTTGCCGAGACCTATGCGCTGCTGGCCGAAGAGAAATGCCGCATGGGCGACCTCGACGGCGCGCGTCCCATGCTCGCCCGGATCTTCCGCCAGGAGCGAAGCAATCTTCGCGTCCTTTATGCGGTCGCACCCTGTTATCTGGAGATAGACGAGCCGGTTGAATCGGCCACCGTTTACCAAGCCCTTCTCGCCAGCAAGGACTATCCGCAGGATCTTGCCCTGGTGCAGTTGGCCAAGTCCTATATTCGCAGCGGACAGTTCTTTGCCACCCAATTGAGCAAGGCCTCCGGTTCGGAGCCGTTCATGGACGCCCTGCGCAAGGCTTCGACCGCCGGGTCAGAGGGAGCACGCAGCGCCTTCCCCGCGGCCGCAAAACTCTCTCCCAACTTCGACCCCAACCTCGGCTGGGCGGATGCCGTGGCGCGCTGGCGAGCGCATCCGCAAGATATCGCGCTGCTCTACCTGCTCTCGGTTGTGAGCGCCGAGCAGGGAATGAAGCAGATTGAACAGTGCGACGAGAAGTACCCCGCTTCCATCCATCTGGAGGAGTTCCATGCCGATGTGCTGGCCGATCAGGGACACGGCGACGAAGCCATTGCCGAGTACGAGGAGCTGATGCGGACTCATCCCGATCTCTCCGAACTTGCGTACAATCTGGGCCTGCTGCACGAGAAGCGCGAAGAGTGGCAGCAGGCGGCCGAGGCTTATCGACGGCAGTTGGCGACGTATCCCAGCGACGAACGCGCCGTAGCCCACCTGAGCCGCTGTCTGCTTCAAACGGCCCAATACGCTGCCTTGCGCGATCTGATCGAGCCTCGCGTCCGAGCAGGCCATGCGCCTCAGTGGGCCAGCCTGAATCTGGCGGAGGTGGAGCAGAAGACGGGCAATCTCAAGGACGCCATCGGCATTCTCGAAGCGGCCGCGCGCGAGCCGAATCCCGACAAACTTGTGCACTATCGGCTCATGCACCTCTACACGCTCTCTGGCCGACCCGACGACGCAAAGCGCGAGCTTGCGCTCTTTCAGGCCGCATCCCGGCAGTAACCACGGGCTTTCTTTTTCCTCCTCTGGTACAGATAATCCAGCGCCGCCGTATCCCTTTCAGGCGGGGTGTGCGCTGACCCAGGCGCGCTCCGCAAAGCAGCAAACTTTGGAGGCACCATGTCAAATTTGAGAAGGGCAAATTGGAGCTCGACCATGCTGGGCAGCTTGCTCGGCATTGTTCTCCTCGCTTCCTGCTCTTTGGCACTGAGAGCACAGTCGACCTACGGCGCGTTGACCGGAACGGTTCTGGACCAGACCGGCGGAGTCGTTGCTGGCGCAGTTGTCACGCTCACCAATACCGGAACCTCGGAAAAGCAGACGCAGAACACCGGCGACACCGGACTTTACTCGTTCGTGAACCTGAATCCAGGCGACTATCGCCTGTCGGTTTCCAAGACCGGATTCAAAAATCTCGTCCGGCAAAACATAGTGATCCAGGTTCAGCAGACGGTGCGTGTCGATATCCCCCTTACGGTCGGCGGCAAGGAAGAAACCGTCACCGTCACCTCCGACGTTCCTCTCCTGCAGGCTGAGACTTCCTCGCTCGGTCAGGTTGTGGAAGAGCGCAGCGCCGATGAGCTTCCCCTCAATGGCCGCAACGTCTTCAGCCTCGTCGAGGTCGCGCCTTCGGTCGTGATGCAAGGCCAGGCCGGCGCAACAGCTACCGGGCAGAATCCCTTCTCGTGGGGCAACTTTCAAATCGGCGGCGCATTCGCCAATCAGAGTGCTGAATATCTCGACGGTCAGCCGCTCAACATCGGTTACATCAACTTGCCCATCCTCATTCCCATCCAGGACTCCGTCGGGGAATTCAAGGTTCAAACCAACAACATCGGCCCCGAGTGGGGCAAGGTCGCCGGCGGCGTGCTCAACCTGAGCACCAAGAGCGGCAGCAACAACTATCACGGCGAAGCCTACGAATACATCCGCAACAAGGTCTTCAACGCCAACGATTGGACCTCGAATCACAACGGAACGGCCCGCGCGCCCTGGATTCAGAATCAGTTTGGCGCCAACTTCGGCGGAAGAATCTGGAAAGACAGGACCTTCTTCTTCTATAACTATGAAGGATTCCGGCTGCGCTCTTCGGCGCCCTGGCTGGACACGGTTCCTACCGCAGCCATTCAGTCAGCCGTCGCCAGCGGTGGTCCGGTTGACCTTTCTGCTTTGGCAGCCGCCCCGGCCGTCAACATCAGCGCCATTGTCGACCCTTGCGGCGGCAACGTCACCAACACGCCCGGCCAGCTAGGCAATGGCGGTTGCGCCGTCAACAGCTACAATCCCACTCAATTCGCCGGCACTTCGAACTGGTTGACCATCCCGGCCAACCGCCTCAACCCCACCGCCCAGAAGCTGTTGCCGATTCTCTTTCCCGCCCCAACAAACAGCAACGAGACTAACAACTTCGCCGGTTCCTATAGCCTCGGCGGCAATCAGAACCAGAACGTCGTGCGCATCGATCAGAAGATCTCCGATAAACAGCACCTCTTCGGCCGCTTCAGCCAGTGGAACAACCTGAATATGCCCGAGGATCCCGAGGGCAAGGGTCTGTGTCTGGATCGCTGTACCGAGACGATGACTTCCAAGGCCATCGCCATCGGCTACAACTACGTCTTTACGCCCAACACCATCGGCAATCTCGATGTTGCGGCGAGCCGCTTCAACTATCTGCGCACCCCAAAGAACTTGGGCTTCGATTTCACCACCATCAACTGGGCATCGAGCTTCAACAGCCAGCTCGGCTCTGCCGAAAGAACGCCGCCCACCATGGTCATCCAGGGTGAGTCCGACGACCTGACCAGCAGCCAGGGTCAAAGCTATATCGTGGACCACGACACCCAGACCTGGATTTCGCCTTCGGTCACTTTGGTCAGGGGACGCCATACCTTCCAGACCGGTTTTCAGTTCGAAGTCACCCTGGACAATTACGCCCAGAGCAACATCACCAGTGGCGCAATTGGCTTCGGCGGATCTTTTACCGAGGACTACAACACCGCCGCCGATCCTAACGCTTCCGGCAATGCTCCGCTCGGCACCGGCAATCAGTTTGGCCTGGCCGACTATCTGTTGGGATGGGGCGGCAGCGCCGGTCAGCAAACCGGCAACCACTTCTTCGGCACCGCTGTCATTCCCAACCTCGTGGCGGGAAAACAGAACATGTCGGCGCTCTTTCTCAACGACACCCTTCATGCCACTTCCAAACTCACCCTGAACCTCGGCCTCCGCTACGAATACCAGAGCCCGTGGACGGAGCGGCACGATCGCCAGTCTTACTTCGATCCCAACGCGGTTGACCCCATTGCCGCGGCAGCCGTGGGCACGGCCGGTGGACCCTCCTTTGCGCCGCTCGGCGCCGTCCGTCTGGTCCACTCCGCCTTCCGTTCCAGCCGCTACAACCTGAACCCCAATCGCGTCGGCATGGCGCCCCGCATTGGCTTCGCGTACTCCCTCAATCCCAACACCGTCATTCGCGGCGGATACGGAATGTTCTGGATCCCGCTCGACGCCAGTTGGGCCACCAATCCGCTCAACGACCCTGCAAACGCCGCCAACACCGACTACATCGGAAATAACGGCAGCGTCCGGGTTCCCACCAACACGGTGGAGACGCCTTGGCTCAACTTCGTTCTGCCTCCGGGTGCTTCCATCGATCCCAAAAACGGCTTGCCGGTGGTCGCCGAAAACTCCGAAGGTGGATCCAACCCCACCTTCGAGAATCCTCAATACCAGTACGGCTACATGCAGCAGTGGAACTTCGATGTTCAGCGCACCCTCTGGGGCGGCTGGTTCACCGATATCGCTTATGCCGCCAACAAGGGCACGCATTTGCCTGTCTATAACCTCGAAGTCGGACAGTTGGCGGATAGCATCCTCGCCCAGGCGGCACAGCAGGCTGCTGCCGCGGGCGGCAATGCTTCGGCTGCGGCGATTGCCCAGTCGGTGCCCAATCCGTTTGCTTCAACTGCGGCTCCCGGCAGCTCGATGTCTTCGCCCTTCACCACCCTGGGCCAGTTGTTAAGGCCGTTCCCGCAGTTCAACGGTGTGCAGTATGCCGGTACGGGTGGCTTCGCCAGCAACTATCAGTCCCTTCAGGCAACCCTGCAGAGGCGCTTCAACGGCGGCGGCACGATTCTGGCTGCCTACACCTGGGCCAAGCTGCTCAGCAACACCGACACCATCACCTCCTGGCTCGAGACCGGTGGCAAAGGTGGCACGCAGGATGCCAACAATCTGCACGCTGACAAGTCGCTCTCGTCGCAGAACGTTCCGCAGCACCTGATCGTCAGCTATGTCCTCGATCTCCCCTTCGGCAAGAACAAGAAATACCTCAACGGCATGTCTGGCATTAGCGACAAGGTAGTCGGAGGTTGGGGAGTGGACGGCGTGACCACCTTGCAGACCGGCTTCCCCATCAACATCAGCTCAACCAACCCCAGCGGCGCCAATTACTATGGCGCTCCCGGGCTGCGCCCCAACGTGGTTGCGGGATGCAAGAAGGCAACCAGTGGAAGCGCCCAGTCGCGCGTCATCGCCGGCTTGAACGGCACAGGCGGCTGGATCAACCAGGCTTGCTTTACCACACCTCCGGCCTACACATTCGGCAACGAGCCGCGTGTCGATCCGAGTCTAACCGCGGATGGCATCGCCAACTGGGACTTTGCGGCCTTCAAGCACACCACCTTCGGCCCCGACAACAAAATTGGTTTCGAGTTCCGCGCCGAAATCTTCAACACCTTCAACCGCACCCAATTCGACCCTCCGGCCAACACCGCCGGCGCGGGTAACTTTGGCCAGTTCTCTGGCGCTGTCCAGATGAACACACCTCGTCTTGTGCAGTTCGCTGGGAAGATTGTTTTCTAAGTCCACCCGCAGCCGTGGGAGTGCAGCTTTCCGCCGCGCTCCCACGCAATCAATCTTTGCTGAAGATTTAAAGCCGCAAACGCTCCACTTTTCTTGACAAGTCTTGAACTCGCCGAGGCCTTGGTGCGGCGGCTGGTCAGGAAGCGGCAGGTAGATGGCAGCGTGAGCGAGGATTCCTGGACCCCGTCGTCTCGCCGTTTAACAGCAAATACGCGTATTGCGCTCGCGATGGGAGGCGTTCCTCTCATCGGAGGGGCAGTGTCAGGGCTATTGTGGCCAACGCCCGCAATGATTGTGTTGGACGGACTGGGGTTGTGGCTCTGTCAGATATGTGTTCTTTTCTTGGTGGCCCGCTTCAGTGGATCAAGAAGCAAGCTTCAGGCGCCTTATTTGCTCTCGACGATCTTCAGCTTTGCGGCAACCTATGGCTTTGCCGTAGTCGTGGTTGGCTTTCTGTTTCGGAGCCGGTAACCAAAAGAGCATCGGTGTCGCCCTGCGGTCCACCCCGGAACCAGGAACAGTCCTCGGAGCCGGAATCCTCGGCACTTTTCGGTATTTGCGGTGTCTAAATAGATTGAGTCTCCCAATCCAAGGATGGGCCTTTTGCGAAACTCCTTGACCTCCGGTCGGAAGGTTGTGCGATGGCTCTGCTCTTCGGAAATGGAGGTTGCGATGCCGCGTCCGACGGTGCATTTTTCGAGCTTTATTCTTCTTTCTGCGGGCCTCCTGGCTTCTCAGGGGGGAACTTCTCAGAGCCCCCAGACGGCTCCTCAGCACGCGCCAACTGCGGCAGCAGAGGCAAACCGCGCGTCGCTCGTGCTGGAACTGGATCGAGCCATCCTTGTGTTGAAGCGAGGACTAAGAGAGCATTGGCCGACAAGCGATCAATATCTCGCAGCATTCGAGAATACGCCGTCGACGGACTCGACCGGTCGACCGCTGACGCAAGCAAAGGAACAGGTCAAATGTGCAATTAACGCTGACCTGCCAACGTATGCGATATGGAATGAAGCAGGGCATGAAGGGCCTTCCATTGAAATTGCGGCGCAACATACGATAGTCGAGTTCACAAAACGGCGAAACGAATTAGAGCAAGAGAAAACAGCTCAACTCGTCGAGTTTCGACCACCGCCCTCCGCGCTCCAAACGCCAGAGAAAGGCTCAGTGCCGCAGAGAGTTGCAGTCTCCGCCGGGGTGGCCGTAAGCATGCTCAAGACCAAGATCGATCCCGTCTATCCAGCCGAGGCGATCAAGAACCATCTCTCTGGCGCAGTCGTTCTTCATGCCACGATTAGTACCAAGGGCTATGTGGAGTCACTCCGCGTCATCAGCGGTCCCGCCGCGTTACAGCAAGCCGCGCTGGACGCAGTCCGCCAGTGGATCTATCGGCCATACCTGTTGAACGACACGCCGGTCGAAGTCGAAACAACCATCAACGTTGTCTTCCCGCCAAGCCCTTAGCTGCCGCCCTGCCGGTAAGAGATGCCGAAGTCTGAGTCAACGCACCTCTACTGAAATCACGGAGGGGATTCCGAGAGGTTTGTCGCCCATTCGGACACGACCCTGATTTGAGCTGCTGGAGAACAGGTGAAAAGGGGTGCGACTGAGCATGTTCAGAAGGTTCACTCGAACTGCGGAATCTCATTTTGATGAAGTAGGCTGCAGACTTAAAGGTGCTTCCGGCAGCGAAACAACTGCCGGGAGTCTGCAACAAGCCTCAGTCCCTTTCGAGATACCAGGGAATATTGATCACGACGATGCGCCTGTTCCCGCGCAGAAGCAGAATGACCTTGAGCATATCCGCGCGACGGTTGTGGAGAAGATTTTCCCACCAGTGGTGAACGACCAACTCCGGTACGAGTACGCAAACTTTCTGAAACTCTGACTCCCGTTCGACTGCCAGGATGTAATCCACCACCGGTGTCAGAATATAGCGGAAGGGCGACTGCAAGACATCGAGTTTGGGTATGCACTTGCCGGCCGTGCGAAGGGGCGCGGCCACATTCTCTTCCCATTCCTGGCAGATGGGGTCGGGCTCTTCTCCAGTCTGAACGTGTATGCAGCGAATATCGCCGGACATTCCCAAAGCAAAGCTGAGGGCCTTCTCCGTAATGCGGCTCCATCGGTCGATGGGCAACACCACAATGGGTTCACTGATTTGGGCGGGCACTATGGGGCGATCAAGAAGAGTCTCGCGGTCCACGTTAGCGTAATGGCGTTTGACGGCGTGCATCAGCGCGATCATGGCAGCAATCAACAGCACGGTAATCCACGCGCCGACGGCAAACTTGGCCACCAGCACCACCACAGCGGTGATGCCCGTGGCCACCGCGCCCAAGCCGTTGACAAACATCCGCATCGGAGCGCTGCCTTGGCGTCTCCAATGCATCACCATGCCGGCCTGCGAAAGCGTGAAGGCCATGAACGCACCGACGGCGTATAGAGGAATCAGACGATCTGTGACTCCGCCGAAGACAATCAACAACAGCGCGGTGAGCGCGACCAGAACATAAATACCCCAGGAATAGAGCAGTCTGCGCCCGCGCAACAGAAAGATGTGGGGCATATAGTCGTCGAGTGCGATGGCGCGTGTCAGTCGCGGAAAATCAGCAAACGCTGTGTTCGCCGAGAGCGCCAACACCAGCAGCACCGAACCGATAGTGACGTAGTAGAAGATGCCATGCCCCATGACCGCACGCGTCAGCATCGAGAGCATACTCTCGTAGCCGGGCCCATTGGGATTGGTGGCGGCGATACCGTAAGCGCGACTCAATAAAGCAATGCCGGCCAGCAGCACACCGAGCAAAACGATGATGATCGTCAGAGTGATCTTTGCATTCCTGCGCGTGTCGTCGCGGAAGGCCATCACGCCGTTGCTCACTGCCTCCACCCCGGTCATGGCAGTGCAGCCGGAAGAAAAGACCTTGAGCAGCAGCCAAACGCTCACCGCGGTGGTGGCGGCAGGCAATGGCGGCAGCGCGGTAACCGGGTGGGGATGGCCCCCACTATGCAGGACATGCCAGCCGCCCACGCCGATCACGACCAGAAGCGTTCCTGTAAACAGATAGGTTGGAATCATGAAGACCACGCCCGTGTCATGCACGCCGCGCATATTGATCACGGTGAGAATGACCAGCACACCAAGGCAAAGTTGCAAGGTATGCGGCTGCAAGCCGGGAGCCGCGGAGATGAGCGCGCCCACTCCTGCCGAGATGCCGACGGCCGCGGTGAGTGTGTAATCGATCATCAGAGCCGCCGCGGCCAGCAGGCCTGCGCCTTCGCCCAGATTCTGAGAAGCGACGGTGTAAGAGCCACCACCGTGCGGATAGGCGTCAATGGTCTGGCGATAGCTGAAGTAGACGATGATCAGAAGTCCCACAATAGCCGCGCTGATGGGGACGATGTAATGAACACCGGCAAGGCCCAGGGGAATGAGTAGTGTTAACGCGGCTTCAGGGCCGTATGCCGCAGAGCTGAGGGCGTCCAGGCCAAAGACCGGAATTCCGGCAACGGGACCGATATGCTCAGCCCGCTCCTCGCTGGTAGCCAACGGTCTGCCAAACAGGAGAGTCAATATATTCGACGAAAGAGCCATGCAATGTTGTCCGGGCAGAAAAGTTGGCTGGGGAAGACCGCCGAAAGCATTCTCTCATGTTCGTAAACAAAACGGTGCCGGATGGGCGGGAAATAATACTCGCAACAAGGATGACCTTCAGAGAAGACTATGCTGCCTGGGTTGTGCTAGGTATCTGACCGCTTGAAGTTGTACCGACGATGGGTGCCCCAGGTCTCGATTTTGAGACCTGGGAAGGTACGAGCCAATGGAACGGAATTATGCGGTCAGAGACCTAGGCTCCGTGTGCAGCGATGAAGGCATCCGCTTCTTTCGGGTCCCAGGTATGTCGCTCGCAAGGGCGAACCTTGTTATCCCGGCATCGTTGCGCAATCGGAGCTCCTTCCTTCAGCGCGGTGCATGGCTGTGCGGTGCAACGGAGAGATCATGTCCAAGCATTACCATCCCCCCTGCGGGCGAGAACTTGCGCGTCGAATGATCGAGCGCATTGTTCTTCTCGCGGTCTTGCTGCTCACGATGGTTGCGTCTTGGCGGGATTGGACCCTCAACAACGCAGCGCCTGGAAGGTCAGCGCGAACGTCAGCATTCTGGTTGGCTGTCCGCAGTCGCGCGCACAAACGGGCTCATCGAGTGGTGTAATTCGTCGACTCAAGTCTTCTGCATGAGCCGTGATGACAAGCGGCATTTTCTTGGCGAATAGCCATCCAGTGACCATTCATCAACTCGCTGCTTCAAGCTTTATCGCTTTGGCCCCAACTGTTCTTTTCTCTTCTTCTGGCAGTCGGCATAGGAGATCAGTCAACTTCACTGGACGGCCAAATAGCCATCCCTGCGCCAAGATGGGACTATCTCCACCAGAGAAGTATTCTGCCTGTTCCTCGGTTTCGACGCCTTCCACAACCACCTGTAGATTAAGCGATTTGGCCATTGCCAGAATCTGCGGCAAAATACCCACAGTCACTGACTCCGTACCGATGGCTTGGGTAAACGCCCGGTCGATTTTGATAGCATCGACGGAAAGATCGTGAAGGTAGGCCAAACTTGAATAGCCGGTGCCAAAATCATCGATATAGACCTTATGTCCGCAGGTTTGCAAACGCGACACTGCTTCAAAAACCACTTGGTGACGAGCTGTGCCGCTTTCTGTGATTTCGATACCCAGATTGTGTGGCGAAACGCCGGTTCTCACCAGCGAACTCTCCAGAAAAGGCAGGAAGTCCGGATCTGAGAGGTCTGTCGCTGTCACATTGATGTTGATTCGAAAAGCAGGAGAACCACGCAGGATTTTTCCAAAATCGCGGAGTACTATCCGAACCACGAGTCGAGTCAATTCGCCGACAAAGCCCCTATCCTCGGCGAGGCGCACGAAAACATCCGGTGCGACCGCGTTGCCATCTTGATCCGACCAACGCAACAGAGCCTCCGCTCCCACGATCCGGCGATTGGCCAGATGCACAACTGGCTGATAAAAAACCTGGAGTTCGTCTTTTGCAATCGCTCTTCGAAGCTGTTGCTCCATGCTTTGATTGCGACGGTAGAGCAAAGCACAAAGCAGGCCGAAGGCCGCCCCCATTCCTGTACCCATCAGGAGCGAAAGCAAATAGAAACGTCGACCCGTCGCCAATGCTTCTGGAAGGGAGGAAAAAGCTGTGATGCAGTTGTAAAAGCGAATCGAACAGCGGGTGGCATAGAGATTCTCACCCAAACGCCCTTGGCCTTCCGTCATGAGAATTGACTGGCTTGCCTTGAAAGACTCGCCAAAAATCCGCCCAACCTTTTGAGTGGGAGCATCTATCTGTGATTCCGTGAAGTGCATCGGCAGTGGCTCAATATGCAGGTGCGTCAACGGCGTGAAGACTAAAAAGGTATCTCCCTGCTGCAGCCCGATTGTCTCCACATTTCCATTTTCATACTCCGGCATTTTTCCATACAACAATGTTCCGTCAGGTTGGGTAATATCCGGTTGAACGAACGTTTTACGCCGACTTACGCGCCCCATGTTGGCGGAGCACAGGATCTTGCCATCCCTCATTCGTCCTATGTCCTTGGTGTATTCCGACTCAAAAACCATGGAACGGAAATCTTTGATTTCGGCATTTGAACAAGCAGGGTGCTCTAAAAAACTTACTGCCTTCAATTCCGTTCGCAGAGCACCGGAAGTGGCTTCTCCATCCGTCATCAGGCGGGTAGCATACTGCACCAGTTGGGACTCGAAAAATTTCAGCGTAATAACCCGGCCCGCCAGATAGCCGCCAAGCGCACCGCAAATAGCCATTCCGGAAACCACGGTAAACAGTGCGCACTTGCGTTGCGTTTTGGCTTGCATCTGTACCTTGGCGCTTCCTGGCCCGCTTCTTTCCTCTACTATCGGGCCAATCATCGTATCGGATATTCTTTCCGCTATCTTTAAGTTTCATTGCAGATCAAGGGATTTACATCCAAGGCGGCTCCACTCCTCCTGACAACAAATTCAGCCAGGGAAGCAATTCGCTCAGATCCCCATGGCCACAGGAAGGGCATCGAACAGGATAGTAATCTGTGGCAGGATTCGAGGACTTTGCCTTGTCGTGAGTGAATGGCGAAATGGCGTCGCCAGTGACCTGCCCCATCGAGTGATTCTCTGACGCGTAGATCGCCAATCGCCGCCGCTGTTCATTCGCGGACACCTTGCGGTGAAACCGGCCACCCAATTCGATTCCAACGAGCGGGCGATATGACACAACCATCGTTGTTATCAGAGAGTTAAAGTTTTAGACATTTTGGATCCTGAATTGCATCACATTGGTTGGAACCGCAGTTTCGCGTGGAGGCCAGCCATGACCATCCTGCTCCAGGACCTTAGATTCGCACTACGCCAGTTGCGCAAGTCGCCTGGATTTTCCATAGCCGCTGTCTTGACCCTGGCTCTGGCCATTGGCGCAAACGCCGTGGTCTTCGGGGTCTTGAATGGTCTGATCCTGCGCCCGCTGAGTGTGCCGCAAGCCGAAAGCCTCTATGGAATCGAGCACGGTCCCGGCAAGGATGGAAGCGAGTCGTATCCCGATTATCTCGACCTGCGGGATCGTAACCGCAGCTTCGACGCGATCGCCCTCTTCAACATCGTTACGGTGGGGTTGGATTCGGGCAAGAACCCTTCCCAGGTCATGGGCTACGAGGTGAGTGGCAACTACTTTGACACGTTGAGAATCCAGCCGTATCTTGGACGTTTCTTTCACGACGCCGATGAGCATGGCATCAACAGCGCTCCCTATTTAGTACTCGGCTACGGATATTGGCACAGCCACTTTCAGGACGATCCCAGCGTGGTTGGCCGTGTGGTCCAGATCAACAAGCATCCCTTCACCGTTCTCGGCGTGGCGCCGCCGTCGTTCCAGGGGACATTGCTCTTCTTCTTTCCCGATTTCTGGGCGCCGGTCGTGAACAATGAGCAATTCACCGACCGGAACATTCTCAATGTCCGAAACGAACAGGATTTTATGATGGCGGCGGGACATCTAAAGGCGGGAGTCACGCCTGCGCAGGCCGTCGCCGATTTGAACCGTGTCGGTTCGTGGCTGGAAAAAACCTATCCCAAAACCGATGCCCACATGACCTTTACGCTGGCTCGCCCAAGTCTTGCGGGCGACATGCTGGGACCGCCGGTTCGCGGATTTCTGAGCGGGCTCATGCTGCTTGCCGGATTGATTCTGCTGGCGGCATGCGCCAACCTCGGCAGCCTGTTCGCCGCACGCGCGGCGGACCGTTCCCGCGAAGTTGCCCTGCGGCTTGCGCTCGGATCAAGCCGAGGACGCATCTTGCGCGCGGTCTTTACGGAAGCCGTACTGATCTCGCTGGCCGGGGGCGCGGTGGGCCTGTCGGGCAGCGTGGCGCTGCTGCGCGCGCTGAGCGTGTGGCATCCGGTTCCGATATACCCCATCCTTGTGCCCGTCAATCCCGACGCCAAGGTCTATTGGGCCGCATTGCTGCTGGCCCTGGCCAGCGGCTTCCTCTTCGGCGCGGTCCCGGTGCGGCAGATACTCCGCACCAACCCCTATGAAGTTGTGAAGGCCGGATCGACGGGCGTCATCGCGGGCGGCTCCGGCCGGCGGGTGACTGTCCGCGACGTATTGCTTGCGATGCAGATCTCCATCTGTGCCGTACTGGTGACGTCTTCGCTGGTGGCCGTGCGCGGACTCATGCGCTCCATGCAAAGCAACTTCGGGTTTGAACCGAGGAACGCAATGGTGGTGAATACCAATCTCAATATGGCGGGATACGGCAATGACCGCGCGCCCGAGATGCAACTGCGCATGATTGAGGCGCTGAAGGCGATTCCGGGAGTAACCTCGGTGGGATTGATCGATCAGATTCCTTTGGCAGGGGGCGGGGCGAACGAAGATGTTTATACCGACGAGACGACGGATCTGGGCCCAGCGACGGCCGCGGCGCACACCATGAACTACAGGGTTTCTCCCGAGTACTTCCATGCCGCGGGAACTGCTTTGCTGCGGGGCAGAGACCTTTCCTGGCAGGACGACAAGAACTCTCCCCACGTGGCCATCATCAATGAAACATTTGCGCGGAAGATCTTCGGCTCGGCAGACAACGCGCTGGGCAGATATTACAAACCCGAGGTGGGAACACGCTTGCAGGTGGTGGGCGTTGTTGAAGATGGCAAGTATTTTCAACTGACCGAAGACCCGAAGCTGGCGATGTTTGAGTCCTCTCTTCAGTCACCGTCCAGCTTGACAAACCTGGTGGTGCGCTCGGAACGCGATCCGCAGCAACTGTCGACAGACATCCGGCGAGTTTTGCGGGATTTGGACGGGGGCCTGCCTTTCGAACTGCACACGTGGTCGGACATGTTGTCCATCTCGCTGTTTCCATCGCGCGTGGCGACAGTGGCGTTGGGTGTGCTGGGCTTGATGGGCGCGATGCTATCCATCACGGGCATCTTTGGCATGGCTGCATATTCGGTCAGCAAACGGCTGCGCGAACTTGGAATTCGCGTCGCCCTCGGCGCTCAGCGCAAGGAAGTGTTGCAGACTGCGTTGGGACGGCCACTTCAATTGCTGGCCATTGGCTCGGCCGCAGGATTGTTCCTCGGCGTTCTGGCTTCCCGTGTGCTGGCTTACATTGTGTATCAGGCAAATCCACGCGATCCACTGATATTGGCCGGAGTCGTTCTGACCATGCTATTGCTCGGTCTCGTGGCTACCTGGATTCCAGCGCAACGCGCGCTGTCCGTCAATCCCTTGACCCTCTTGCGCGAGGAGTGAGGCGATTTTATTGAAATAGCCTAAGAGCATTCAGCACCTCGAAATCCACCCGCGAAGCTCATTTTCGAAAGCAAACGCGTTCCGTGACATTTCGCCATAAGCGGCATGAATCGCGCTTTGGACAGATATATTGCAATGTTCCGGTGGTCGCGAGAAAATGGGCTGAACGCGAGAAGAGTGTGCACAATTGTCTGTGGTTCTTGCTGACCTGACAGGTTTGGTAAGCAACTTGCCGGAAGCCTTCGCGCCAATGACGGAATGCGTCTTCCAAAGTCCCAATGAGCACATGAATTCAAACGTTTAAAGACCTTCGAACTTTATACCGGTTCCATCCCCTCCACTGCTTCCTGACCATCCGTTTCGCGGTGGTTTCATTGACCTTTGACTCGATAAACTTGCTTGAAATCCATTGCCTGGCACAGAGGCCCGCTTCCCATAGTCGGGCGTGGAATCTGCGTTCAATTCCTGATGACGCATCGGGTCCAACAGCCTCGGACCGCCTCAAACACCAGCTTGATTGGCGATTTCATATCCAGAGGTTACGCAAGATCGAAACTTTGGACACCTTCGGACTCCGATCCATATCACTATTTACGAGCTGACTCCAAAAAATGCTTGATATTTCGTCTCGATTCTTCTCTTCTGTTGCCGAAATGGTTCCCGGCCGATCGCTGTTGCAAGGCGGGACGGCCGCGTCTGAAGTGTAAATCCAGCAGATACAACGCAGTCTCGGATTTGCGTGTGAAACGCAGATAAACAGCGCCTCATGAGAGATCCACACGCCGAAGTAACGTGTTTGTGGTTCCTAAAGTGCCGATTAGTAACTTGTAGTGATTCCGCCATTCTGGGACTCCGCTAGCTGCAGGCTTCACGTAAGAGTACTTGGTTGAACCCATCGGTCTCGCGGATGCATTTAAAGACTTTCCAGCACTCGATCCGGCACCAAGAGGTAATGCGATGAAGATGAACAACGAGTCGATAGCGTTGAGGCCAGAACTAAAGTTAGTATCGCCAGTGCTGCTGGCGGTGCTGCTTACCTGCTGCTTCCTGAACTTCTTAACCTTTTCAACCAGATCGAGCGCGCAGGGCTTGACCTCTTCCGTTCCGCCTTCCTATTTCGGCATGACTGTGCAACGCGATCGCATTGCTCCAAATCTGGTTTACAACACCGCGCGCAGCTGGGATACCTGGCCTGAGCCGGATTGGGCAGATTCTAATCCTTCCTCGGGCGTCTACGACTTTACCAATCTGGATGCCTTTATTGCGGCCAATCCCGGCCGGGACATGATCTATACGCTGGGAAGAACGCCTCAATGGGCTTCGTCGCAGCCGACTACAGTTGGCCTCAACGGAATCGGGCAATGCGCGCCACCGACAAGCATCCAGGACTGGGACAATTACGTGCAAGCGGTTGTCACCCATGTCGCGGGGAAGATCAAATACTGGGAGCTTTGGAACGAGCCGATCAACCCCGGTTACTATTGCGGCGATATTCCGACGATGGTCCTGCTGGCGCAGCATGCGCAGCAAGATATCAAGAGCATTGATCCCACCGCGCAGGTTCTCTCCCCCGCACTCACCGCCCCAAACGGCCCGGTATGGCTTTCTTCTTTCCTTGCCCAGGGAGGCGCTAGTACAGTCGATGCCATCGCATTTCACGGTTACAGCTCCCAGACTGCGGAAGATATCGTTGCCCTGGTTGGGCGGTACCAGGCTGCAATGACCGCCAATGGTGTAGCGACGCTTCCCCTTTGGGACACCGAAGCATCGAACGCAATGGCACAGACCTCGGACCTGGAGTCCGCATTTCTGGCGAAGTATTACCTGCTGCAGTGGTCCCAGGGAGTTTCACGCTTCCTCTGGTACGGCTATGACGCCGAGCCCGGATGGGGACAGCTCGGTGATCCCACAACCGGCGCCCCCGAACCCGCAGCGGGTTCCTACACGGAGATCTATAACTGGATGGTTGGCGCAACCCTCTTCAATCCCTGCTCAGAGGATTCGAGCGGAAACTGGTCTTGCGTCTTGTCTCGGAATAACTATCAGGCGGAAGCGCTTTGGAATTCCAGCGCCACGGGCGTTGTGAGCTTGCCTAGCCAGTTTGTTCAGTATCGGGATCTGCTCGGCAACATCTATCCCATCACCAACGGAACGGTGCCCGTGGGGAATGGGCCTGTTCTTGCGGAGACCGCGGCAACCAACACGACTCCCCTGAGCTTTGCGCCGATTCCGGCACAGACCTTCGGCAACGCTCCCTTTGCGGTATATGCCTCCTCCGCCTCGATGAGCACAGTCAGCTACGCTGTGGTATCCGGGCCGGCGGTGATCTCTGGATCGACGGTCACGTTGACCGGAGCAGGAACGGTGACCCTCAGCGCCACTCAACCTGCTTCGTTGGGTTACGCGGCCGGGAGCGCGACGATCAGCTTCAACGTTGCTCCCAGCGTTCTCACGATGAGCTTTACGCCGATTGCCTCGCAGGTCTACGGCGTGGCGCCCTTTGCGTTGAGCGTCTCTTCGCTTTCTACCGGCGCTACCACCTACTCTGTGGTGAGCGGACCGGCCACCATCTCCGGTTCGACAGTGACCATCACCGGCGCGGGAACTGTCACCTTGAGCGCCAGCCAGGCGGCAACGCAGAATTACACCGCGGCGACTGCCACGACGCAATTCCTCGTGGGAAGAGCTACGCCAACCTTAACCTTTGCAGCGATACCCAACTGGGCCTACGGAAGCTTGAACACCTCACTCTCGGTGAACGCGGCCACCAACAGCAACGGCGGCGTCACGTATGCAGTGATCAGCGGGCCGGCCACGATCGCTTACAGTATCGTGACGCCGACTGGCGTGGGCACCGTCGTCTTGAGTGCAACCGTGGCAGTCTCCAGCAACTACAACTCCCTTACAACGACCACGAGTTTCAACGTGGTTGCGGCTCCGGTTCCGGCGCTGGTCTTCGTCCCCATTTCACAAAAACTCTACGGGGGAACTTTCTTCGCTTCTGCGAGTTCGCCTTCGAGCGGCGCCATCACGTACCAAGTGGTGAGCGGACCGGCAACAGTGTCTGGATATACGGTCACACTGACGGGAATTGGCACCGTAGTGCTGAGCGCGAATCAGGCTGCCAACTATTGCTACGCCGCGACGAGCACCACCATCAGCTTCAATGTTGCCCCCGGTGTTCCTGCGCTGAGTTTTGCGCCCGTCGCATCGCAGGTTTATGGGGCGGCGCCCTTCACAGTGAGCGCTTCATCGCCTTCCGCGGGAGCTATCACCTATTCGGTGACAAACGGACAAGCAACGATCTCCGGATCCACAGTCACCATTACCGGAGCAGGAACGATCACCCTGACGGCAAGCCAGGCCGCAAACCAAAACTACGCGGCTGCAACCGCGACCACCCAAGTGGTCGTCGCCAAAGCCACACCAACCCTGACCATCGCACCGATCGCGACTTTCACTTTTGGCGATGCCGGTACCAACTTTTCCGTGAGCTCTACCTCCTCCGTTGCCGGTAGCACCACCTATGCGATCGCAAGCGGTCCTGCTACCATCGCTTACCGTTCGATCACGCCCACCGGCGTGGGAACTGTCGTGGTGAGCGCGACACTTGCAGCCTCACTCAACTACAACGCGGTTACCACGACTGCAAGCTTCTCTGTGGTCGCTGCTCCGGTTCCGACGCTGGTCTTCCTGCCGATCGCACAACAAGCATATGGCGGCAGTTTCAACGCTTCGGCCAGTTCGCCCTCGAGCGGCGTGATTACGTATTCCGTAGTGAGTGGACCGGCAACCATCACAGGACAGACGGTGAAACTCACAGGGACGGGTACCGTAGTGTTGAGCGCAAGCCAGGCTCCCAACTATTGCTACGCGGCTGCATCGACAACCACCAGCTTCACAGTTGTCCCTGCGGTTCCTGTGCTGAGCTTCACACCGATCGCCTCGCAGGTCTACGGTGCGGCGCCTCTCACGGTGAGCGCGACCTCACCTTCGACGGGCGCAATCACCTACTCGGTTGCAGGTGGACAGGCAACCATCTCCGGCTCAACACTCACCATCACGGGAGCGGGAACAATCACGCTCAACGCGAGTCAGGCGGCTAGCCAAAACTATGCCGCTGCAACCGCCACCACACAGGTGGTTGTCGCCAAAGTGACTCCCACGCTGACGTTTGCCCCGATCTCCAATTTTTCCTTTGGAAATCTCGGGACAACACTCACGGTAAGTGCTACCTGTTCGGCCCCCGGCGGTTATACCTATGCAATCGTCAGCGGGCCGGCGACGATCGTATATAACCTCGTGACGCCGACGGGAATAGGCAACGTGGTGGTGAGCGCCACCTACGCGGCTACGCTCAACTACAACGCGGTCACGACGACGGCAACGTTCAGCGTGGTCCAGGCGCCGGTGCCCGCACTGGTGTTCTTGCCCATCGCATCTCAAACCGTCGGTGCTACTCTCAACGCGGCGGCCAGTTCGCCATCCAGCGGCGCCATTACCTATGCTGTTGCGAGTGGCCCAGCGACCATCTCCGGACAGACAGTCACTCTGACGGGAGCGGGGACAGTCGTCTTGAGCGCCACGCAGGCGCCCAACTACCTATACGCCGCAGCAACCGCGACGATCAGCTTCACGGTGAACCAAAGTTCCGCCGCACTCACCTTGGCGCCAATTGCACCCCAAGTCTACGGGGCCGCACCCTTGACGTTGAAGGTATCTTCGGCGTCGACAGCGGCCATCACCTATTCTGTGTTGAGTGGACCGGCTACTCTTTCCGGTTCAACGGTCACTATCACGGGCGCGGGAACCATTAAAGTGAGTGCGACTCAGGCGGCGAAGCAAAACTTCGCCGCCGCGACCGCAACCGCCCAGTTCATTGTCGCGAAAGCCACACCCGCATTGACCTTTACGCCGATCGCCACCTGGGCCTTCGGCGCTACCACGACCACGCTCCCGGTGAGTGCCGCCTCCTCTACCGGGGGCGTCATCACCTACGCGATTGTCAGTGGACCGGCGAGTATCGCTTCGCATACGGTCACACCAACGGGCCTGGGAACTGTAGTTTTAAACGCCACAATTCCCGCCACAACAAACTACAACGCAGTGACCACGACCACCTCTTTCAAGGTAATCGCCGCGCCGGTTCCGGCGCTCGCGTTCTCCCCCATCGCGTCACAGACCTCGGGGCACAGTTTCTCCGCACTCGCCAGTTCGCTGTCGACCGGCAGCATCACGTATGCAGTCGCGAGCGGGCCGGCTACAATCAGCGGGCACACAGTCACTCCCACAGCGAAAGGGACGGTCGTCTTACGCGCCGTTCAAGCCGCCGACAAAACCTATTCGCCCGCCACGGCCACCATCAGCTTTAGCGTCAAATAGAAAAAATGTGCACAAAAAAACCCTCACACACGTGAGGGCTTTTCAGTCTGCA
>Ga0302320_10003561_pt1 | contig 36126 bp, 26 predicted proteins | sample Bog_T0_3_FD_202130 | JGI IMG/M metagenome (GOLD analysis project Ga0302320, IMG submission 202130) | Peat permafrost microbial communities from Stordalen Mire near Abisko, Sweden - Bog_T0_3 | ecosystem: Environmental > Terrestrial > Soil > Wetlands > Peat | place: Sweden: Abisko, Stordalen Mire...
TACTTGATAACCCCGCGCTCGCTGCGCTTCGCTTTACCGCAACACCCACTCGCCGGAGCGCTTGATCTCGCGGTACATTGCATCTGGGGCAAGATCGATTTCACCGGGCCACGTGACCGCGCCCTCTTCAACCCGCACCTGACGGAAAAGCTCGGGTGCCTTCAACGCCTCGAAGACTCCACTAAGGTGACTAGGTTCAAAGCGCACCCTGCCCTCCGTCCCGTCTCTGAAGAGAACTGAGAGTTCGAGGGGCTCTAGGGGCTTTACAGAAACCACATCCCAATTCATTGCTACTCCATTCCACGTCTACTTGATGACCCCGCGCTCGCTGCGCTCGAGGAAGCCGACCAGCAGCGCCACATCTTCGCCTTCGAGTTCGCGGATCTTCTCAAGCGCCTGCGTCGTGTTCAGCTTCGACACCAACAGCAGCCGGAACGCCTTCTGCAGTGACCTGATCCGCTCCGGGCTGAATCCCCGCCGCTCCAGACCGACGCTGTTCACCCCGAAGGCCTTGTTCTCACGCCGGGCGGATGTCTTCGAGAACGGCAGCACGTCCTGGGTCACAATCGTTCCCCCGCCGATGAAGGCATACTTGCCCACGATGCAGTGCTGGTGGACCGGGCTGAACGCGCCCACGGTTGCATAGTCCTCGATGATCACATGGCCGGCGAGCGTGGCGGCGTTGGCCAGGATGCAGTGGCTGCCAACATGGCTATCATGGCCGATGTGCACGCTGGCCATCAGCAGGCACCCGGAGCCCACCGTCGTTACCCCGCCGCCGCCAACCGTTCCCCGGCTGATGGTGACGTTTTCGCGGATCGTATTGACATCGCCAATCTCGGTCTCGGTGGGTTCGCCCTTGTATTTCAAGTCCTGGGGCGGGACACCGACCGCGCAGAACGGATGAAAGATGTTTCCAGCCCCGATCCGGGTGCGGCCGTCGAGCACCACGTGAGAGATGAGAACGCAATCCTCGCCCAGCACCACCCCTGGCCCGATGGTGCAAAACGGTCCCACCGTGCAGGAATGCGGAACCACCGCGCCAGCGGCCACTATCGCGCTGGGGTGGATGCTCACTGGCCCGCCTCGGCGCTCTTGGCCTCCAACGCCCGCGGCACAATCATGCAGGTCAATGTCGCCTCGCAGGTCACCTTGCCGTCCACATACGCCTTCCCAGCCATGCGACCGGCCCGCGTGCGAAAGCTCAGCACGTCCACCTCAATCCGCAACTGGTCGCCCGGCACCACCTGGCGGCGGAACTTTGCGTTGTCAATACCCGTGAAAACCGCCAGCTTGTTCTCGCGGTCCGGCATCTCGCTCAACATCAGCACCGCACCGGCCTGGGCCATCGCCTCAATCACCAGCACTCCGGGCATAATGGGCGCGCCCGGAAAATGCCCCTGGAAATACGGCTCATTGATGCTCACGTTCTTCACGGCCACAACGCGCTTCTGGCGTTCGAATTCGATGATCCGATCGATCATCAGGAAGGGGTATCGGTGCGGCAGTATTTCCAGGATCTCCTGGATGTCGAAGGTCATTCTCTAGCTCCAGACAGCAGGCGGACGCGGCCGCTACATGCTCGTCTGGATTATAAACAAGCGCGGCGGAAGCCCGGCCTGGTCTCCAGGAACGGCCTGAACGCCTCCACTTTTCCTTCAAAAAATGACCGCCTCCCGCAATCTCGCGTGCGCTCCCAAGTCCTTTATTTCAATAGGTCGAAATGGGTTTTTCTGTCAAATCCTTTTAGTTTGATTCGGTTGCGGCACAACTCTCAACCCATGGCGCCCATCGCGCCGTCTACCCCTCCACAGGCAGTTCCGGCGTAGCCTCCAGCAGTTGCCGCGTATACGCCTCCCGCGGCTCCGCGCACAGCGCCACCGCCCCGCCCATCTCCACCAGCCGCCCCCGCTCCATCACCGCAATCCGCGTACTCAAATACCGCACCAGAGGCATGGAATGCGAGATAAACAGGTAAGTCAGCCCCAACTCCCGCTGCAAGCGCTGCAGCAAGTTCACAATCTGCGCCCCAACGCTCACATCCAGCGCAGAAACCGGCTCATCCAGAATCAGCAGCTTCGGTCGCAGCGCCAGCGCCCGAGCAATGTTGATCCGCTGCCGCTGCCCACCGCTGAACTCATGCGGAAACCGTCCCAGCGCCGACCCATCCATCCCAACTTGGTGCAGCAGGTCTGTAGCATCCATGCGGATTCCTTCCAGACCAAGCCCCTCGGCTCCCATCCTTGCGACTCTTGGGCTCCATGCGTTGTGAATCCGCCATGGCTCAGTGATCAGATCGAGCACCTTCATGCGCGGATTCAAGGCCCCATTCGGGTCCTGAAACACCGGCTGCATCTGCCGCCGCAGCTTGAGTAGCTCGCCTGCCGAAGCCCGTGCCACATCCGTCCCGTTCACCCGAATCATCCCGCTCGTCGGCGTAACCAGCCCCAGAATCATTCGCGCCAGCGTAGTCTTCCCCGACCCCGACTCGCCCACCAGCCCCAGCGTCTCCCCCGCCTCAATGGTCAGGGAAACATTCTCGACAACCGCCTGCAGCCGCGTCCGGAACCCCGCCCGCCGCGCATAACTCTTCGAAACCGCCTCCACCTCAACCAGCGCCATCACTCCTCAGTCCCTAGTCCCTAGTCCCTAAATCCTAGACCCCGCACCCCACCCCCCACACCCCACACCCCACACCCCACACCCCATCCCCCACCCCCTACTCCATCTTCGGATGGAGTCTCTCAAACCCCGTCGCCACTTGATACGCCCTTCCAAACGCCGCCAGCTTCGCATCCTGATAGTGCCCCGCCAAAAATGTCAGCGACACCGGCGTCCCCGGCCCGCCAATATCGTCATTATCGCCGTCATCCACGTTCGGCGGCCTGGGAGCATCCGCGCCCCGCAGCCCGTTCGGCACAATCAGCGCCGGATGCCCGGTCAGATTCGTCGCCACCAGCTGCGTCCCGTTCGTCGGCGTCACAATCACGTCCACCTGCTCAAACAGCGCCGAAACCTGCTGCACCGCCAGCGTCCGCGCCCGGTTCGCCTGGATGTAATCCACCGCCGAATAGAACCGCGCAGTCCGAAACGCATTCGGCCAGTCCTCCACACCTTGTTCCGTCAACAACGCATCTCGCCCAGACAGCGTCAAATCGTCAAACGCCGCCGCAGCCTCCGCCGTCAACAGCGCCGTCATCGCCCCATACGGCAGCTTGGGCAACTCCACCGGAACCAGCGTCACCCCCATTTCTTTCAGCTTGTCCAGCGCCGCCAGGTCAAACTTCCGGTCGTACTCCCTCCGCGCACGCCCCACGGTCATCTGCTCGTTGCGCTCCTCGCGCTGCTTCTTCTCCTCCGCCGTCTCATTCGGCTTCGCTTCATCCAGCTTCAGCGGCCCCGGCGCATCAAACTCGCTCTTCAAATAGCCAATTCGCAGCTTCTTCCAATCCAGTCCCAAATCCCAGTGGAATTCCGCCGCCGCCACCGAAGTATCCTTCCCATCCGGCCCGCAGATCGCCTCCAGCACCAGCGCGCAATCCTCCGCCGACCGCGCAATCGGCCCCAGCTTGTCCATCGTCCAGCTCAGCGCCATCGCTCCCGTCCGCGGAACAAACCCAAACGTAGGCCGCAGCCCCGTGACTCCACACCGTGTCGAAGGAGAAGAGATCGACCCCAGCGTCTCCGACCCAATCGCAAACCCAACGCACCCGGCTGACACCGCGCTCGCCGGCCCGGCAGAAGATCCACTTGAACCCTGCTTCGGATTCCAAGGATTCCGAGTCTGCCCTCCAAACCAGTGGTCGCCCATGGCCAGCGCGCCCAGCGTCAGCTTGGCCACCAATACCGCCCCCGCGGCATCCAGCCGCTGGACAACGGTTGCATCCTCGTCGATCACCTGGTGCTCAAACCCGCCCACCCCCCACGTCGTCGGATACCCCTTCACCGCCAGCAAATCCTTCGCCCCCCACGGAATCCCATGCAGCGGCCCGCGATAATGACCGGCGGCAATCTCCTCATCGGCCTTCTTCGCCTGAGCCAGCGCCCGATCCTCCGTCAGCGTGATCGAAAAATGCAGCGTCGCGTCATACCGCTTCAGCCGCTCCAGGTACATCTTCGTTAGATCGAGCGATGTGATCTTGCGAGTCCCCAGCAGCCAACCCAGCTCGCTCACAGTCGAAAAGGCCAAATCCTCGATGCGTGCAGGCATTGAAGGCGGGGTAATGAGAATGTCTTCGTTCCTCCCTCCGTCCGGTTGCGAAGAACGATCCTCCCGAGGCCTCACGGCCCCCAACGGATGAAACACAAACGCCGGCGCCACCGAGTTCGGCAGCTTCAACTTCCTGATCGCCTTCACCGACCCGTTCTGGTCCACCAGCCCGTCGATCATCATCTTCTTCTGCTCAGCCGTAAACGGCCCCACCCCCGCCAGCACCGCCGCCTGGTCAATCATCTCCGGCGTAATCACCGGCGGCTTCGACTGGTCCAGATACGCCTGCCCCTGCGCCTCCTCCGCCTGCGAAGCCAGCGCAAACAATATCCCCGGCATCAACGCCGAAGTAATCCCAGCCCGCCCACAAGCAGTCAAAAATCCCCGCCGATCCAACGCCATCTCCAAATCCCCCCAGAAAATCGACCAACCCCGTTCAAAAACAATACCAAACCGGCACCAGCCCATCTCGGACCGGCAACAATCCTCCGTGCCCCATCCATTCGCCTTTTTTCCGGCGAATGGGTGGGAAAGCTTGCGTCTCAACCTGCAGCATTCTAAAGAGGCGAACCGTGCACCTACTTCCCCGCCGCCTCCAAATAAATCCGCGCCCGCGTCATCGCCTCCAGCCGAACCTTCCGCGCCGACTCCAAATCCACCGCAACCCCATGCTCCGGCCGGTTCTTCATCCGCTCCAGGTACAGGTCCAGCCGACCCGCGAACCCATTCCCAATCTGCGCCAGTGCCGCCTGCGCCTTCGGCAATTCCTCATGCAGATGCGCAATCTCCTCGACCGCCGTCTCCGGATAGTAGCTCAGCCGATCCCCGCTCTGCATCGCGTCCACCAGCACATCCGGCGGCTCAGAAATCGGATTCGTCAGGTTCATCGCATCGTAAGCGCCGCGCAGCCGCGTCATCGTCCCCGCAAACCCATCCAGTTCCCCGCGCTTCGCCGTCAGCCCCGCTGCCCGCCGCACCTCCACCACCACCTTCGCAGCCGTGCTAGTGCTCGCCACCGGAATCACCGTTGTCAGCGTATTCCCCTCAAAGCTCCATCCACCTTTGCCCAATGCCCCGGCCCGCTTCACAGCAACCCCATTCACCGTCACTTGCGCAGGTGGCCAGTCCGCCGGCAGCCGCACCTCAAACCCACGCGCCTTCAGCATCCCGGTAAACCCACCCTCCACCGGCCCAATCTCCACCTTCAGCGTGTCTCCCGACTGGGTGGCCCCGCTCTGCGTAACTTTGATCGGCGTCCGCGTAAACGCCCCCTTCTGATACTCCACCGCCGCCCCCGAGTCCTCATAAACGGAATAGCTCGAACTCGCCCCCGGCGCCAACGGCCACACATTCACAATCAGCGGATCAACCGGCTTCTCGCCCGTATAACGCATCGCAGGCTGCATCGGCACAATTGCCCCCGCCTTCAGATACACCGGAGTCTGCTCAATGCTGAAACTCCGCTCCACCGTCACCGGACCCGTGAAATGCTTGCCCGTCTGCCACTCAATCCACTCACCCTCCGGCAGCCACACCTTCTCCGTCGCCAACCCGCTCTCTTTATCCGCAGGAACCGTCACCGGCGCAGCCAGCATCTGGTCGCCAAACAGATATTCGCCCCTGTTGTCGTACGCCTCCTGCGCCTCCGGCCAGTCGTAATAAAGCGGCCGGAAGAACGCCACGCCCGTATCAAACGTCCGCCGCGCTTCCGTATAGGTGTAAGGCTCCAGCGAATAGCGAAGCTGGAACGTCGACCGCAGCACCGAAGAATACGGCTCCGGATAAGCCCACACCCGCCGCTCCGACGCCGGATTCTTCGTCGTGTGCGTACGCAAAATGGGACTGAACGCGCCAAACTCCACCCACCGCGTATAGAGCTCCGGATCAACCGCTCCCGGCATGTGTCCCCCAATGTCATGGCTCCAATACGCATAGCCCACATTCGCCGCCGTTGCCGTAAACCACGGCTGAAACGCCAGCGAATCCCAGATCGAAACCGTATCCCCCGAGAACCCAATCTGATAACGATGGTTCCCCAGCCCACCCCACCGATGAAATAGAAGCGGCCGTTTCCCCTCGCGCTGCTGGTCCGTAAAGTGGACATAATTCAGCCACCACGTCGGCATCACCCCCGCCATCTCTGTCTTCTGCTCCTGCTGCCAGTCCAGCCACCAGAAGTCGATCCCCTGCTTCTCCAGCGGATGATGCACCAGGTCCATATAGTTGGTAGCAAACTTCTTGTCGGTAATGTCGAACGGCACATACTTCCGCGTCGCCGGATCAATCTCCATCGCCTTCGCCATCGCCGGGTACGCCTTCTCCCACGGCTCAATCCCCGAAGCAGGATGCAGATTCAGCGTAGCCTTCAAGCCCTCAGCGTGAATCTTCTTGAGAAAATCGTCCGGGTCCGGAAACAGCGTCTTGTTCCATGTGTAGCCGCTCCAGCCAAGGGAATGGTCTGACTGGTCCTTCTCCCCCATCGCTGTGAGCTGCTCATTGCTCATGTGCCAGCCCATATCGATCACCAGCACATCCAGCGGCACATCGTTCTCGTGGAACCCGCGCACCAGCTCGTCCAGCTCCTGGTCCGTATAGTCCCAATACCGCGACCACCACGCCCCAAACGCAAACCGCGGCGGCAGTGGAATCCGCCCAGCCACTTTCACATAGTCCCCAAGCGCCTTTTTGTAGTCGTGCCCATAGCCAAAAAAGTAAAGGTCCTGACGATCGCCCGCAGGCCGCTCAATCACCCAGGGCCAAGGGCTCTTTTCACCCTCTTTGAAGCTGAAATCGTCCTCGTCAAACAGCGGCCGCGTCGAGTCGTCCACCACCGCCCACCCAGCGCGCGAAACCAGCCCCTGCTCAATGGGCTCGTGAGTCTGCGAGCCCACCGCCCCGTCCAGCGTCCGCGTAGTTCCCTTCAGGTTTTCCGGATCATCCATCCCCGGATGCCATACGACCTCTTTGCCGTCGACCGTGAGAGTGATCTTGAGGTTCTCAGCCGTAAAGCGATCGTCCGCGCCCGGTAATTTGGAATGACTATACGCAAGCTCAAGAGCACCGGTCTTGATGGAGTAGATCGCGGTTCCGCCCCGGTCGCCATTGTAGGTTTGCTCAAACTTCGGCACCGGCATCCTACGATTCAAAAACACAAACGAAGCATGATCCTCAAACTTCCCATCCGCCGCCCACTCCATCCGAATAAGTTCAGGCGTCAGCACCGTAAACCGCGCATGCCCCACCGTCACTTGAGCTTTTGGATCAGCCACCGGGTCGTAGATTCCCTCCACCGCTCTCGCCTGCCCGCCTGGCATTGAAGAGGCCGCTGCAGCCACCGGCTTCTTTGCTTCCTGAGCGCCCACTGACCCCGTCAGCGCCCCCATCCCTGTTCCAATTCCGATTGCGATCCCGATTGCGGCAAGTCGTGCAAATGAAAGACGCACAAATCCCTCCTGTTTTTACTCCACGGGAAGGCTAACACCGCAGGCCGGCAGAAGAAAGTGAGCAGCAGAAGTAAGATCTTCCCGTAAAGCCGGAGGCTCTGTGATTGGCGCCGTCAAAGGGGACTATCCAGGGAGCAGCCCGTCGCCCGCGCCGTAGGCGCAATGTTTGTTAGCCCCGCGCTTCAGCGCGGGGTTAGTGAGACCAAGAAAGCAACCGGAGTCCCGGAGGGACGGTGCACGTATGCGGAGGGAGCAGGGGGTTTTAACCCCCTGAAATTGGTGCGGAATCGCATGGACTTTAGGCCCGGACCGGTGTCCCATAGGTCAAGGATTTAGCCCCCGCAGAACGCTTCTCACGACAACCGCACTCGCTTCAGCCTTTACACAACCTGCCCATCCAGCATCTGGATCGACCGCCCCGCATACTCCGCCGCTTCCCGATCATGCGTGATCATCAGAATCGTCTGCCCCAGCCGCTTGTTCAGATCCCTCAGCAACCCCAGCACCGCCGCGGAATTCTTGCTGTCCAGATTCCCCGTCGGCTCGTCCGCCAGCAGAATCGCCGGCCCGTTCACCAGCGCCCGCGCAATCGCCACCCGCTGCTGCTGGCCTCCAGAAAGCGCACGCGGCTTGTGCCTCATCCGGTCCGCAATCCCCAGAACCTCAAGAATCTCCGTGAACTCCGGCGTAAACTCAAGCCCCTTGCCGCCCTTGTCTTGCCTGTCTCCGCGCCGCGCCCCGATGTACTGCACCATCCTGATGTTGTCTTCCGCTGTCAGCGTCGGCAGCAGGTTGTACTTCTGAAACACAAACCCCACCGTATGCTTGCGCAACTCGGTTCTTTCAGTATTGGTCAGGTTGCTCAGGTCCCTGCCATCGATGGTCACCGTGCCCGACGTAGGCGGCGTCAGCGTCCCCAGAATGTTGAACAGCGTCGATTTGCCAGACCCCGAAGCCCCGACAATCGCCACAAACTCGCCCCGCGCCACATCCAGGCTCGCCCCTTGCAGCGCGTGCACGTCCACATCTCCGGCGCGATACGTCTTGTACAGATTCCGCACCTGAATCATCGGCGTCGTAGCTACCTGGCCATCACTCATAGGAGAGAGCCTCCGTCGCATCTTGCCTTACCGCCTTGATGGCCGGGACCACCACCCCCAGCAGCGCGCCCACAATCGCCACTCCGCCCGCAATCGGCCACCACAAATAGACCGTCTCCTGCGTCAGGCTCGATGGCACCGCATGCTTCATCAGCCACTGCGTCCCATACGTCAGCAGAATGCCAACAACAGTGCCCACCACCGAAAGCAGCAGCGTCTCCCGAAACAGCAAATCGAGAATCAGCCACCCCGAAGCCCCCACCGCCTTCAGAATGCCAATCTCCCGCGTCCGCTCCAGTACCGCCGTGTACATCGCCATGAACACCACAATGAATCCCACAATCACCGCCACCCCAATCACTACGCCAATGAAGTTGCGCAGCAACCCCACGCTGTTGATTGACAGCAGCGAAGTAAACTCCTCCATCGAGTAAATCTGGTAGGTCGGCATCTTCGCGCGCAAATCGCGCAGCACCGTCGGAATCTGCCCCGGACTGTCCGTCTTCACATAAATCTGGCTCAACCGGTGCTCATTGCCCATTGAACTCTGAAGCACTGAAAGCCGCACGCACATGCGCGCCAGCTTGCCTGACTCGAAGATGCCGGCTATTCGCCACACATGGTTGGCCAGCTTCACCTGGTCGCCAACGTGCAGATGTTTCTCCCGCGCGTAATACTCGTCCACCAGCATGTCCTGGTCATTCTGGAACGGGCCGCCTTCCAGAAAGTGGAATCCCCCGCTCATGCGCGAAAACGCGTCAATGTCCAGGCCGGTAATCGAGTCGAACCCCGACAGCGGCTGAATCGCCGTTCCAGTCGCCAGCGCCACATGCGGCTGACTCGCGACGAACGCAATCAACTCGTCCGACATCGGCGCCGTGCTCAACCCGATAATCGCCGAACCCGGCGGCCGAATCATCAAGTCCGCACCCACCCCGCGAGCCCGTTGCGCGGTGCCGTCCAGAGTGCCATAGCTGACCCCAACCAGCGTCAGAATCATCGTTACTTCCACTGCGATCGCCAATACGCTCAACACCGTGCGCACCGGTCGATGCCCGAGATTCGAGAAAACAAGTTTATTGATCAAAATAGGATTCGCAGCCGCACTGCAATTGCCTTTCAGACGTTATTGTAAGCAAAGCGCGTCGCGGCTCAGTTCCTCGAATGTGCACTTTATTGAAGTGTCTGCAGGATGGCCTAATTTTACACTGCGCAGCGTTGTAAACTCCGCGCATCTTAGCTAAGATATTCTTAGCATTTTGGAGGGGCGCAGGATGGAAGCCACGATGTTCGAAGCCAAGACCCAGCTTTCCGATCTGGTAAAGCGCGCGCAGCGCGGCGAAAAGATAGTGCTTACCCAGGGCCGGAAAAAGACTCCGGTGGCCGAGATTGTTGCCTTGAAACCTGCAAAACAACGTGCGTTCGACCTGTTTCCCCATCCCGATTTCGACATACCAGCCGATTTCGATGAATTGCCTGAAGCCGAGATGAAGGCTTGGCGCGGCGAGGGAGATTGAGACTTCTCATAGACACTCACTACGTGCTTTGGTCCGCGATAAGCTCCAAGCGCATGGAACCATGGGCAAAAGAGCTGATTGGCGGCCTCAACAACGAAATTCTGGTATCCGCGGCATCCCTCTACGAAATCAGTTTGAAGGTTCGAAACGGCAAGCTTCCGGAGGCGGTTGAATTCGAGAGCGACCTGATCCTCAACATCGAGAATCGCCTTGGATACACGCTTCTTCCTCTGGAGCCAGAGTCCATGATGCGGGCTGCACGCTTTGAAGACGCACATGCGGATCCATTTGACCGCATGATTGCCGCGCAGGCGATCCAGAACAATCTGCCAATTCTCAGCACGGATCCAAAGCTGGATGCCTTTGGAGTCCGGCGTTTGAAGAGGCCAAAGCGCTAAAGGTCCAGGAATGAAACGATAAGCGCTCGCCCTTAAATGTCCAGGTTCTTCACATCCAGAGCATTGTCTTCAATGAACTTGCGCCGCTTTTCCACGTCCTCGCCCATCAGCGTCGTAAAGATCTCATTGGTCTCGACAATGTCCTCCAGCTTCACCTGCAGCAGCGTGCGGTGTTCCGGATCCATCGTGGTCTCCCACAACTGCGTCGCCGTCATCTCCCCCAGCCCCTTGTACCGCTGCACACTGTAGTCCTTCTTGCCCGCCTCAACAATGTGCGCATACAGCTCCCGCGCCGTCTGCTTCTCCACCGGCTCCCGCGACTGCTTCGCCGTCCGGCGAGCCTGCGTTGCCTCCGCCTTCGCCTCCGCCACGCCCACTTCCGCCGCGCCCTCCGCTGCCTCCGGCTCCTCGCCCGCCGCCTCCACAGTCGCCGTCTTGCTGGCATACTCAATCAGAAACGGCGGCTCCAGGTAATCCTTGATCTGGATATACTTCGCCATCATCTGCTTGAACTCAGGGCTCGACGCCAGAGCCCAGTCTACGCACCGCGTCGCGCCTTGCGAATCCGTAAAGCAGACTGACCAGGTGTGATGCTCCTCGTCCTCCACCGGCTCATTCACGGCCTTGAACTGCATCTCGTCCTTCAGCCCGTTCAGCTCTTCGTGGAGCGCCGCCAGCTTCAGCGGAATCTCACTCTCCGCCTTCGATGTAAAGTCCGCCCGATGCACCAGCTCCATCCGCGCCAGCAGCTCCACCAGCTTCTCGTTGCGGATGCGCTTGTCCACCTTCTCCACAAAGTCCAGGTACTCCTTCAGCGTCCCCATAAACCGGATAAGCTCCGGCCCGTCAATCTTGCTGGCAGCCTCGCCGTGGCGCACCACCATCCCCTCCGACGCGCGATTCACCATCACCTTGTCAAACTCGCGCTCGTCCTTGATGTACTGCTCAAACCGACCCTTCTTGATCTTGAACAACGGCGGCTGCGCAATGTAGATGTTGTCCCGCTTGATCAGCTCCGTCATGTGCCGGAAAAAGAACGTCAGCAGCAGCGTCCGGATGTGCGACCCGTCCACATCGGCGTCCGTCATCAGAATGATCTTGCCATACCGAATCTTCGACGGGTCAAAGTCGTCCTTGCCAATGCCACAGCCCAGCGCCGTAATCATCGCGCGGATTTCCTCGTGCCCCAGCATCTTGTCGTAGCGCGCCTTCTCCACGTTCAGAATCTTGCCCTTCAGCGGCAAAATCGCCTGAAACTTGCGATCCCGTCCCTGCTTCGCCGTCCCCCCTGCGCTTTCACCCTCCACAAGATAAAGCTCGCACCGCTCCGGATTCCGTTCCGAACAATCCGCCAGCTTGCCCGGCAACCCGCCCCCGTCCAGCGCTCCCTTGCGCCGCGTCAGATCGCGTGCCTTCCTGGCCGCCTCGCGCGCCCGCGCAGCCTCAATCGCCTTGTTGATAATCTTCTTCGCCACCGGCGGATTCTGCTCCAGAAACATCCCCAGCCGCTCGTTCACAAACGCCTGCACAATCCCCGCAATATCCGAGTTCAGCTTGCCCTTCGTCTGCCCTTCAAACTGCGGCTGCGGCAGCTTCACGCTCACCACCGCCACCAGCCCCTCACGCACATCGTCGCCGCTCAGGTTCTCCTTCATGTCCTTGAACAAGCCCAGCGACTGCCCAATCGCGTTCACCGTCCGCGTCAGCGAAGTCCGGAACCCCGACAAATGCGTCCCGCCGTCCACCGTGTTGATGTTGTTCGCAAAGCTGAACACCGTCTCCGAGTAGCTGTCGTTGTACTGCAGCGCAATGTCAATCTCCACCCCATCGCGCATCGACTCCATCACAATCGGCTTCTCATGCAACACAATCTTCCCGCGGTTCAAGTGCTTCACAAACTCCGCAATCCCGCCCGCATACCGAAATGTCGCGCTCCGCGCCTCGCCCGTCTTCGCATCCGCCGTCCGCTCGTCCGTCAGCGTAATCTCCAACCCCTTGTTCAGAAAGGCCAACTCCCTCAGCCGCTGCGCCAAGGTGTCGTAGTTGAACTCCGTCACCGTGAAAATGCTCTTGTCGGGAAGAAAATGCACCTTCGTCCCCAGCCGCTTGCTCGTCCCCACCTGGCGAAGCTCGCTCGTCGCTACCCCGCAGCTGAAATCCATCTCCCACGTATGACCGTCGCGCCAGACTTCCACGTTCAGCTCCTGCGACAGAGCATTCACGCAGCTCACGCCCACCCCGTGCAGCCCGCCTGAAACCTTGTAGTTCGACGCATCAAACTTGCCCCCCGCGTTCAGCTTGGTCAGCACCACCTGCAGCGCCGGCATCTGCTCGCCGTTGATCAGCGTCTTCATGTCCACCGGAATGCCGCGGCCGTCATCCGTCACCGTGATCGAGTTGTCCACGTGGATCACCACGTCTACCCTGGTCGCATACCCCGCCAGCGCCTCGTCCACCGAGTTGTCCACCACCTCGTACACCAGGTGATGCAGCCCCATCTCGCCCGTCGACCCGATATACATCGCCGGCCGCAGCCGCACATGCTCCATGCCCTCAAGCACGGTGATGTTGTCCCCGGTGTAACTGCCGTTTTTGTTCTTATCGTCGGGCATGAGATTCTCGTCAGGTGTTTCGATAGCCATTCGGTTTCCGATCGCTGTTCTTCGCTGTATGCTTAGCGGACTTATCGCCCTGAGTTCCCCGCCGATTGCGGCTCCGGCATACCCTTACTCAGGAGCCGGATTTCCAAGTCGTTTTTACAGCAGTAACCGCTTGAAACAGGGGAGCTTTTAGACGAATTCGCGCATCTCTATTTTAGCATGCGGAAAGGCCCCGCAGAGCCCTATAAACACTCGCAATCTACAAGGGGAACAAACCCGCTCAACCCCGCAAAACAACACGCTTTTTCAGGCTCCTATCCCGGAGACTCACAATCGACATCCTCGCCGTCAGGCGAACCACGCGGGCAGGTAGCGCCGGTCTCCAGACCGGCTGTCGTGCGGGTCTCCAAACCCGCGCCCCAAACCCTGTCTTCCCGCCACACCACCCGCCCCGTTCATGCATTACCATTCTTTTCAGATTCCCGAGGGCTCCCATGCCGCATCTCCATCCCACCGTCCCCCTGCTTCTTGCAGCACTTTTCACCCTTCCCGCCGCCGCCGCCCACCCCCAAACAGCCCCCGACCTCGGCCCCAACGTCCTCATCTTCTCCCCCTCCACACCCGCCGCCAAAATCCAGTCCCAAATCGACCAGGTCTACAAGGTCCAGCAGCACAATGAGTTCGGCCCCGAACGCAACGCCTTCCTCTTCCTCCCCGGTGAATACAAAAACGACATCCCCATCGGCTTCTACACCCAGGTCCTCGGCCTCGGAGCCTCCCCAGACGCAGTCCACATCACCGGAAACGTCCACGCCGACGCCAGCCTGCCCCACGACAACGCCACCTGCACCTTCTGGCGAGCCGCCGAGGGCTTCTCCGTCACCCCCCTCAACGGCCCCGCCCCCACCACCATGCAGTGGGCCGTCTCCCAGGCCGCCCCCTTCCGCCGCATGCATATCCTTGGCAACCTGGTCCTTAACCAGAACCACGGCTGGGCCTCCGGCGGCTGGATCTCCGACTCCCTCATCGATGGCAATGTCGGCAGCGGCACCCAGCAGCAATGGATCAGCCGCAACGCCGAGTGGGCCTCCTGGACCGGCGCAAACTGGAACATGGTCTTCGTCGGCGTCAACCACCCTCCCGATGGCGACTGGCCCAAACCCGTATACACAAAGATCGCCCAATCCCCCGTCATCCGCGAGAAGCCCTTCCTCACCGTCGACGGCGCGGGAAATTGGTCCGTCCGCGTCCCCGCCCTCGTCCACAACTCAACCGGCGTCAGTTGGCACAGCGGCCAAACCCCCGGCAAGTCCATCCCCCTCAGCAAGTTCTACATCGCCCACCCCGACGCCGACACCGCCGCCACCCTCAACGCCCAGCTCCTCGCCGGCAAAAACCTCCTCCTCACCCCAGGCATCTATTCGCTCAATGCCCCCATCCGCGTCACCCGCCCCGACACCATCGTCCTCGGCCTCGGCTTCGCCTCCCTCCGCCCCACCAAAGGCACCGCCGCCCTCACCACCGCCGACGCCGACGGCATCACCCTCGCCGGCCTCCTCATCGACGCCGGCGAGCAGCAATCCCCCATCCTGCTCCAAGTGGGTCCAGCCGGAAGCAAGATCTCCCACGCCCGCAACCCCATCCTCCTCAGCGACATCTTCTTCCGCGTCGGCGGAGCAGGCGTCGGCTCCGCCAAAATCAACCTCGAAATCAACTCCAACGACACCCTCATCGACCACACCTGGATCTGGCGCGCCGACCACGGCCAGGGCGTCGGCTGGGACAAGAACCTCAGCGAAAACGGCCTCGTCGTCAACGGCAACAACGTCACCGCCTACGGCCTCTTCGTCGAACACCACCAGCAATATCAAGTCCTCTGGAACGGCAACGCCGGCCGCACCTACTTCTACCAGTCCGAAATCCCCTACGACCCGCCCACCCAGTCAGTCTGGACAAGCGCCCAAGGCGCAAACGGCTGGGCCTCCTACAAAGTGGCCGACACCGTCACCAACCACCAAGCCTGGGGCCTCGGCATCTACTCCGTCTTCCGCCACCCCAACGTATCCCTCACCCGCGCCATCGAAGTCCCCAGGTCCCCAAACGTCAAATTCCACCACATGATCACCGTCGCGCTAGACAACCTCGGCGAAATCTCCCACATCATCGACGACCAGGGCGCCCCCGCCACCACCGCCAAGCCCAGAACCGACCCCAAACTCACCGACTTCCCTTAAAGCCGGCGCAGCGATTTGGACGCATTCGTGCGGATCGGTTCCGAATCCGTCTTCCGACACAATCACCCCGCAAAGAGCACTGTCATCCCGAACGCAGCCGAAGGATCTGCATTTGCTTTTCGGCCTTGTTCATAGGGAGCACCATGACTTGCGTCGCAAGTTACATCTGGACTGAACAACACCTCAGAGAGTAGCGCCGGTCTCCAGACCGGCTGTCGTGCGGGTCTCCAGACCCGCGCCTCACATCCTTTGTTCATAGGGAGCAGCCCGACTCGCTTTAGCGAGTTACAAAATAAATGAACTGTCATCCTGAGCGAAAGGGGCCCCAAGCGCACTTCATTTCCGGGGTCCCCGGCGACAGGTCTTCGTCGCTGGGGTGGAGGTGGGGGGTGGTGAGTCGAAGGATCTGCATTTGCTTTTCGGGGTCTGTTCATGAGACGAAACCCGGGGACAGGCGGGATGTTCACCGCTGCAGCATGGGAAAAAGGCAGGCGGACGCCGTTGACCCCCCAGGGCAAACGCATTTGAAAATCGATCGAACCACTGAATGCGCCTTCAGGCAGGCCTGCAACCCGATCCCCCATACCCCATCCAAAAAAAGCAAGCCCCTCCCCCGACTGACCTTGACTAACCTTCTTAAATCCAACGACTTCCACCCGCACCATACTTGCAGGCAATTACCCCCTTTTGGCGCACAATCCTTGTAGAGGTATTTCTCATGCCAAAATCGTCCAGCAAAACGCACCCTCGCCAATTCCATCTCCCGGCCTTCGCCCCTGTTTTTTCCGGCCTTCAAACCCCCAAAAACGCTGAGACCCCACCCCCCCCACCCCAAATTCGTCAAAAAATCGAAGGTAGAATCCGCTTAACTTATTCCGATTCAATGAGTTACAAAAATCGCCTGTTTACCTATCGGTAAACACAAACCCCCATTTTCAGGCAAAAAAACGCCAAAAACACCATCGAAACTGGCACTTTAGAGCAAAAAATGGCACTTTTCGCACATCGAAATTCGCGTATCCAAAACCATCCCAGCGTGCTCTGTTTTTCCACCTCGATTCGCTCCTCAAAAGCATCTCCCTCACAACGTCAACAGCTTGTCGTTCCAATTGCGTCTGCCCTGCGACAAACACTCATCTCCCCCGCAACCCGCCCTCCACGCTTTAATATGGAGCCACACTCTGGGGGTCCCCACATGCGTCTCTTGCACCGCCCTGTTCTCATTGCCTTCTTCGTCCTCCTCGCCGTCAACTGCACCGCCCCCGCCCAAACACCAAGGACAATCCCAGCCCTTTTCGTCAGTGACATCCATTTCGACCCCTTCCACGACCCCGACCGCGTCAAAGACCTCGTCGCCGCACCCGCCGCTGAGTGGTCAAAAGTCCTCGCCGCACCCGCGTCTGCCAACCAGCAGGCCGCGTTTGATTCCCTGCAGAAGACCTGCCACGCCCGCGGTGTCGATACGCCTTACGACCTGCTCGCCTCAAGCCTGAAAGCCATGCGCGACCGCCAGCCGGACGCCAAATTCATGATCGTCAGCGGCGACCTCATCGCCCACGGATTCACCTGCCGCTACGCGACGCTCTTCCCCCAGGCCGCACCCGGCGATTACCAGGCCTTCGTCGTCAAGACGATCGACTTTGTGGTCAACAGGCTGCGCAGCACATTCCCTGGCATGCCGGTTTACGTGGCGCTCGGCAACAACGACAGCGGCTGCGGCGACTACAAACTCGACGCCAACTCCACTTTCTTCGCCCAGACAGCCCCACTCATCGCCGAAGCGCTGCCTGCCTCGCAGCGCAAGCAAGTCGTTGAAGAATTCAAGCCCGGCGGCTACTACAGCGTCACAATGGCAGTGCCCATGCGCGGCACTCGTTTGATTGCGCTGAATGACAATCTGATCTCGCCCAAATACGCCACATGCGCGGGTCAGCCCGATCCCGCGCCCGCCGCCGCTGAAATCGACTGGCTGCAGAGGCAACTGGCTGCCGCCCGCGCGGCGCACCAGAAAGTGTGGGTCACCGGGCACATCCCCCCCGGCATCGACCCCTACTCCACCGTCGCCAAGTTCCGCAACGTCTGCGCCGGCAAATCGCCGTCCGAGTTCCTTGCCTCAGACGACATGGCCAACACACTGGTCGACTCCGCCGACATCCTACGACTGGGCATCTTCGGTCACACGCACATGGACGAGATGCGCCTGCTCACCCGCGACACCGATGCCGGTTCGAAGCAGGTTCCCATCAAGGTCGTCGCTTCCATCTCCCCGGTGGATGGCAACATCCCTTCGTTCACTGTCGCCCGCATCGACCCCGCCGCTGCCGTCCTCAACGACTACGACGTGGTCGAAGCCTCCAACCAGACCGGCATCGACACCACCTGGAAAACCGAATACAACTACGCCGCGACCTTCAAGCAACCCGACTTCGCACCGGCTTCTCTCCATCAGCTCGTTGCCGACTTCAAAGCCGACCCCAAGGCCGCCAGCCCGGCGAGCGCTGCTTATATTCACAACTACTTTGTGGGCGACATGTCCCGCGAGCTAAGCCCCTTCTGGCCGGAATATGTGTGCGCCCTCGGCAACTACACCGCCAAAGACTTCGCCGCCTGCGTCTGCCCCGCCACGAAGTAACGTTCCAATCGGCACAAAAATGGGTGCACGCGGTCCCTCGCCTTTGAGGACGGAGGATAGCATCATCCAAATCCAAGGAGAATCATGGCCCCCTCTCGCAGAGACTTTCTCACCTCCAGTTCCCTCGGAATCCTCGCCACAGCACTCGAAGCGAATGCGCAAACTCCCGCCGGCCAATTCCAGACACTCCCGCCCGGAGCGCCGCCCGCCTTCGGAACAGCCCCGCCGGTCGGCCCTCAAGTCTCTTCGGCGACGTTCGCCGCTGCTGAAAAGCTGGTCCAGGTCGAAATGACTCCAGCCGACCGGGCCCAGGCCGCCGAAAACTGGCGCATGCAGATGGCCCCACTGCTCGAGCGCCGCACCGGACCGCGCAAAGCCGAGTTGGAACCAACGCTCTCCCCTGCTTCGCAGTGGAATCCAAGCCTGAACGGCCTGGTCAAACTACCTCAGGGTGGCAACTCGTTCACACGCACTGCCGATCCCGGCGTGGACCTGCCCGCCAACGACGATGACATCGCCTTTGCCCCCGTTCATCAGCTTTCCCGCTGGATTGAATCCCGCAAGCTGACCTCAACGCGGCTGACCGAGATCTACCTCACCCGCCTTCAGCGCTTCTCACCCAAGCTGCGCTGCGTCATCACCCTGACCAGCGAGCACGCTTTGGCCCAGGCGAAGCAGGCGGATGCCGAGATAGCAGCCGACAAATACCGCGGCCCGCTCCACGGCATCCCCTGGGGCGCAAAAGACCTCCTCGACACCGCCAACATCCCCACCACATGGGGCGCTGAGCCCTTCCGCGACCGCGTCCCTACAGCCGACGCCACCGTCACCCAGCGTCTCAACGCCGCCGGAGCCGTCCTCGTCGCCAAGCTCAGCCTCGGCGCGCTCGCCCTCAACGACATCTGGTTCGGCGGCCAGACCATGAACCCGTGGCTTCTGGAAGAAGGCTCCTCCGGCTCCAGCGCCGGTCCAGGTTCCGCTGTAGGCGCGGGGCTGGTTGGCTTCGCCATCGGCAGCGAGACCGGCGGCAGCATCGTGAGCCCGTCCATGCGCTGCGGCGTTACTGGACTCCGTCCGACCTTTGGCCGCGTGCCCCGCACCGGCGCAATGACCCTCTGCTGGTCGCTCGACAAGCTCGGCCCCATGGCCCGCGGCGTTGAAGACACCGCGCTCGTGCTCAACGCCATCACCGGCCCCGACGGCCACGATCTCGACTGCGTTCCCAGCACCTTCGCATTCAATGCCGCAGCCGGCATCGAGGGACTTCGCGTCGGCTACATTCCCGGCTGGATGAAGGAAGCCCCCGCAACCGATGTGGACCGCGCCGCGCTTGAGGCAATCGGCAAACTCGGCATGACGCCCGTCCCCGTTTCTCTTCCCGACTGGCCTTACGACTCGCTGAATCTGATCCTGTTTGCCGAAGCCGGCGCAGCCTTTGAAGAGCTCACCCTAAGCCACAAAGTGGACCAGTTGAAGGCGCAGGTCCCCGACGCTTGGCCCAACTGCTTCCGCCAGTCTCGCTTCCTCTCGGCTGTCGATATGGTCCAGACCGACCGCTTCCGCCGCAAGGTTGCGCAAGAGATGGCGCGGGTCATGTCCTCGGTCGATGTGCTGCTGGTTCCGTCGCTGCGCGATGAAATTCTGGTCATCACCAACTGCACCGGCCACCCTTCGCTCACCTTTCGCGCCGGGTTTGTTGAAGTCTCTGAAGCTCGCAGCGACTGGGCTCCCGACCCCAAGAACCCGCTGCCTGGATTCTCGCCGCCGCGCCGCGTCCCCCACGGCGTAACCCTCATCGGCCGTCTGTTCGACGAAGGGACGATTGCGCAGGCCGGCATTGCGATGGAAAAGCACTTCGCCGTAGCCGATGCCCGCCCAGCCGGCTTCTAGTTACCTGAGCAACTGGCCCGCCGCGCCACCCACAAAAAACAAACCATCCACCCCCGCTCCGGCATATTCTTGTGTCATGCCCACCCGCTCCCTTCCTGCCCGCAACGCGCGCAAGCTGATTTTGCTCACGGTCTGCACCGCCGTCTACTCCATCTCAGCCCCGGCCCAGCACCCCCCCGCGCAGGCCATAGTACTCCACGCCGCCCGGCTGCTTCAGGTGGACACTGGAGCCGTTGTGAGCCCAGGCGAGATCCTGGTGGAAGGCGACCGAATCCGCGCGGTTGGACCCTCGGTCGACCACCCGCAAGGCGCCAAAATCATCGACCTTGGCGACACTACGCTCCTCCCCGGCCTCATTGACGCCCACGTCCACCTCTTCCTGCATCCCGGCGCGGAAGACTTGCAGACCGTGCAGGAGTCCGTCCCCTGGCGCGTGATTCTCGCGGAGCAGGCCGCCAAGGCCGACCTGATGGCCGGATTCACCGCCGAGCGCGACATGGGTACCGAAGGCGCGGGCTCGGCCGACACCGCCATCCGCGACGCCATCGATCAGGGCCTCATTCCCGGGCCCCGCCTGCGCATCAGCGGCAATGCAATTGATTTGCTGGGAGGCCACGAAGACGCCATCGGCTACAACCCGGCACAGCATGTGCTCTCCAACGCCGACTACGCCAACTCCTCCGAGCAAATTGTGCAGGTGATGCGCGCGCAGCACAAGGAAGGCTCCGACTTCGCCAAAATCTACCAGACCGGTAAAGACCAGATGGTCCCCGATGGACACGGCGGCCTCGTCCTCCACACCCCTTACCAATACACCGCCGCACAGCTCAGCGCCGCCGTGCAAGAGGCCCACCGACTCGGCGTCAACGTCGGCGTCCACGCCATGGGCGAACCCGGCACTCTCTACGCCGCCCAGGCCGGCGTTGCCTCCATTGACCACGCCACTCAGCTCAGCGACGAAACCATGCGCTTGATGAAGGAAAACGGCATACCGGCCGTCCCCACCTTCACCATCTTCGAGTACTTCGCCACCCATCGAGGGTCACAAGACCAGGCCGCGGCCGAAGCCGAGATGCTTGACTACAAAATCGCCGAATTCAAGAAGCAGATCGCCTTCGGAATCCTCTTCGCTGTTGGTTCGGACGTGGGTCCATTTCCGCACGGCACACAGGCGCGGGAGTTTGAGCTGATGGTCAAATACGGCATGAAGCCACTGGCGGTTCTTCAGGCCGATATGCTCAACGGCGCAAAGATCCTGCGCTGGGAAAACCAGATCGGCCAACTGAAACCCGGCTTCTATGCGGACATCGTCGCCGTTCCCGGCAACCCCCTCACCGACATCGCCGCCGTAGAGCATGTGAGCTTTGTCATGAAGGCCGGCATCGTCGTCCGCCAATAACCGGTGCGCTCCAGTTACCGCGAGCGCTCGGCGATCTGCACACGATAGGGAGTGAGCAGGTCGCCCGTGGAATGGCCAACCGCGGCCAGTGCAATGCGGTAATTGACCTGCGTCTGCAGCAGGCTAAGCTCTGCCTGTGCGAGCCTGGTCTGGGCATCGAGCACAAAGTAGTTGGTCTCAGCGCCAAGCTCAAATTTGCGCTGCTCCGAGGCCAGAGTTTTCTGCGCCAGGTCAAACGATGCCGCACCCGCTGCCAACGCCTGACGGGCTTCTTCGAGTTGGTGGACGGCGTTGTGGACCTCGCGCGTGATCTGTTCGTGGATCTGTCCGCCGGCATAGAGGTCGTGGGTGCGCGACACGAGCGCGTTTCCCAGGGCTGCCTGGCCGCCGCGATTCCTGACGGGAAGCGTCAGTGAAAGCGTCCCTCCGTAGCCGGGATAGCCAAAGCCGAAGAGCTGGCTCATCGACGAACCAAGTCCTCCGGGAGCGATCAGCTGGTTGGTCGCGAGGTTATACTCATTGCCGCCTAGGCCGCTGCTCTGATAAAAGCCCTGGAGTTGCAGATTGGGTTCGAGTTGGTTATGAGCCAGGCGGATGCTGGTTTCATCGTTGGCCAGCGCATCTTTGACGGCATCGAGTTCCGGCCGCTGGCTGAGCGCCTGTCCAATCGCTGTATCGGCGTCTGTGTTCTCAAGTTCCCCGCTGGGCTCCGGCTTTTCCGTCAAGTCCAACGGGAGCGCGTGTAACTGGGGATCGCGGTCCGCGCCAATGCTCAGGCGCAGATCTTCCTCTGTCTGGGTCAGTGCGTACGCGGCCTGGATCACTTCGACCTTGCGTGCGGCAACCTCCGATTCGGAACGATAGATGTCCAGCGGCGGCAGCGCTCCCAGCTCGAGAGAACGCTTGTCGCGCTGGTAGCTGGCCTCTGCCAGCTTCATCGATTTCTGCTGCACATCGAGCGCGCCGCTGGCCTGTACCACGTACCAGTATTGCGTGACCACTTGCAGGATGGCGTCGTTGACCTCGGCCTCAAAGTTGGAGCGAGACTGCGCAAGAGAGCGCCGCGCGATCTTGATCTGTGCCGTGTTGGCAAAGCGGCCGGCGCCCTTCAGAAGGGGCTGCGTGAATTGGAAACTCAAGATCGAATTGTAATAGGGGTTGAAGTAGTTATAGGAGCTATTGGTTGAGACCTTGTTGCTTGACAAGGTGGCAAGAATATTGGTGCCTGGCGTGAAGGTCTGGGTGTAACTCACCTGGCCGGTTTGGCTGAGCGAGTTAAGGGTAACATTGCCTGTCACTCCCACGCCCTGTAACTGGCTATAAGTGGGAGAAGAATATCGATTGATGTTCAGGCTGCTTTGCACGCTGGGGTCGAAGGGCTGAAACTGGCCGAGCAGTGCAAATTTCTGATACTCAATCTGCGTTTCTTCAATCTGCACATTGCTGTTGTTTTCAAGCGCAAGCAGGATGGCGTCTCTGAGGGCAAGGCTCAGTTTGCCGTCGTGAACATAGTCCTGCAAATGCCTGGGAGGCGGCAGTTTGTCCGCGCGCACCCGCGCCGTGAGCAGGCCGCGATAGCTTTCAGCGGACTGTGCCCGCGCCGACAGGACGGCAACCAGGGCAAAGAGGGAAACAAGAGCAAAGCGAATGAATCTCATCCAATGACTCCATGCAAGGACTCCGTCCATGGGCGGAAATTGCCGGCAAGAGAAGAAGCAATGTTGAATTGGTTGTTGCGAAAACGCGCGAAGGCTTCACTCATAGCGAATGGCCTCCACCGGGTCGAGACGGGCAGCCTTGGTGGCGGGATAAATTCCAAACACAAGTCCTACCGAAATGGAAACAAGAAATGCCAATGCGATGGAGCTGAAGGTCACGATGGTCGACCATCCGGCCAGCCATGCGATCAGTCGCGAGATGAAGAAGCCGAAGACAACGCCAATGGTTCCGCCGGCGAACGAGATCATGGTGGCCTCAACCACGAACTGCCTTACGATGTCCGATTGCCTGGCGCCGACGGCGCGGCGCAGGCCAATTTCGCGGGTCCGTTCCAGAATGCTGGCCAGCATGATGTTCATGATGCCGATGCCGCCCACCAGCAGCGAGATGGAAGCGATGGCCACCATGACGGTGTTGAACAGGTGCTCGGTGCGCTTTTGTTCCGCAAGAAGCTCGGCAGGCACCACGATGCTGAAGTCGTCGGCGCCGTGATGCGATGAATCGAGAACAGCCCTGACCACCTGCGCGCTTTCCGGAATGTTGGCGTCGTCGGCAAGATTGAAATAGATGCCGTCGATCTCGTCCCGCACATCGCTGTAACTGTCTTCAAGGCGCAGGAATGCCGATTGCAGTGGAATGTAAATGTTGTTGTTTACATCCACAGGGGCCGTGCCGGAACTGTCGCTCTGTGAGCTGAGTTGAGGGCTCACCACACCGATCACGCGGAACCACTGCTCGTTGACTTTGACGTATTGGCCCAGCGGATTGGAGGACCCGAACAAGCTCCACTTGGCCGCCGCGCCCAGCACACATACCGCTGAGCCGCGGTCGTCGTCCCCCTGATCGAAGAACCTTCCGCTCAATAGATGGAGTCCGGCGATCTGCTGATAGGTGGAGTTGACGCCCATCACGTTGGGTATGCCCTGCTGCGCTTTGGGGATGATCTTCGAGGGCGTGAGCTGCTTGCGCGGTGTGGACGCGACAATACCCTCAAGGTCGTCATGGATAATCCGGTAGTCCTTCATGGTGAGCCCCGGCGAAAGCTTGCGGACCTTCTGATGAGCTTGCCATTCCACCGTCTCTTTGGCTTCCACAATCAGGTTGTGAACGCCCATCTGTTCAATCAGCGCCATGACCTTCTGACGCGCACCTGCGCCGATGGACAGCATCGCCACAACCGCGGCCACGCCAAAGATCATGCCCAGCATGGTCAGCAGCGAACGCATGCCGTGAAGCAGCAGGTTCTGCATTCCCAGTTCCGCGTCTCTTGCCCATTGCTGATAGCCGGAAACAATGCGTCCAGACAATGGCGAAGTATTTCGAGCCATCACGGGGTCCCCTCCATGCTTCCGTTTGCGGAGCCTGCGCCGGTGGTCTTGCGCGGAGCCGTGGGATCGACCAATGCGACTTGGGTCCCTTCTTCCAGTCCATCTACGGCCGCGCGGCTCTCAGTCTCGCTCTGAATTTTTACCTCTCTCTGCTCATAGCCGTTCACCTTTTTCAGATAGACAATGCGCTTGCCATCCTTGACGAAGATGGCCTGACGGGGCAGGAAGAGCACATTCTTTTTGCTTGCGCCGCGAAACACGATCTGCGCCGTCAAGCCGGAGCGGAGCCGAGCGTCCTCTTGCGCCATTTGAATGCCGACCTCGAAGTTGCCGTTGGTATTTGACGAGAAGAACTGCCGCACCGACATGCCGCCGACACTCTTCACGGTTCCATGAAAGAGCTGCCCCGGCAACGCATCGAATTGAACGTCAACGGCCTGGCCCACTTGAACATTGTCCCGATCCTGCTCTTCAATCTTCGAGGTCAGATCCAAACCCTGGGGGTCGACCACTTGCGCAATCGAACTGCCGGGCTGCACCTGGTCGCCCTCATGATAGTCAGGCAAGGACATCCCCGTGAAGAAAAAGCCTCCCGAAGCATTTTCGTTCTTCTGAATCGATACCAGCCCATCCATCGGCGCCGTGACCTGCATCTTGTCCAGGTTTTGCTGCGCCTGGTCCATGCCCATTTTTGCCTTGTTGTATTTTTCCTGGGCGAGATAGGTGGCCGCCTGTCCTGAGGCCTTGTGGGTTTCTATGTCGTGCTGTTCTTCCTCAAGCACCCGCTTGGCTTGCCCCAGGGCGAGTTCATTCTTGTCGGCATCAATCTTGCTCAATAGCTCGTTCTTCTGCACATCGAGTTCGGCCCGGCGCACGCTGTAGCGGTCTTTGAGCAGAGTGACCTTGTCTACGGCAGCAAGCACGGCTGCATCCGCCTTGGCCTTGGTAATCTCCTGCTCAGCCTGCTGCAGTTCCGATCGATTCTGCTCCAGTTTGTAATGCTGTTCGCTGGGATCGAATTCAAAAACGACTTCGCCCTTTTTGACCGGCTGGCCGGTCTGAACCAAATGCGTGATCTGGAGAGCGTCTCCGCCCACCGCCGGCGCCGAGAGCATGATGGAGTGGCTGGCGCGCAGCTCGCCGGTTGCGTGTACCTCAAGATCGATTTCGCCGCGCTTGACCTGGGCGAGCGGAATTTCATCGGTCTTTGCGGTCAAAGCAACTCGGCTTGAGGCTACAACCGCGCCGATTCCCGTGACCAGCAAAACGCCGGCGACCGCCAACACGAGAATGCGTTTCCGCTTGATGCGCGCCATCTCAGTCCTTCCCCGTAGGATCTTTGAGCGCCACCAGGTCGCCCGCCTTCAATCCGCCGGAAATCAGGATGCGGTCGCGGCTTCTTCGCTCAACCTGGATAATGCGCTCCTGGAATAGTGAGCCATTCCAGACATAGGCCACGGTTTGTCCGGATCTGAGGAAAGAAGCTTGCGCCGGAATGGCGATAGCGTCTGGTATGCGGTCAACAATGACGGTGATTTGCACGGTCAGTCCGGGCTTGAGACGCGGGTCCGCCTGATCGATGCCAATCTCAAGATCGAAGTTGCGAGGGATGGGCCAGCCGGCCGAAAAATCGGAGGTGGCGATGGTTCCAATGCGCTCCACCTTACCCGTGAACTGGCGGTCGGCAATGGCATCCAATTGCAGCGTCACCGGTTGCCCCACTGCCAGACGGCCGCGCTCGGTTTCGTCCACACGAGCCGCGATGCGCATGGAAGATGCATCGGGAAGTTCGGCGATGGGCGTCCCCGGCCATGCCCGTTCGCCCGCTTTGAACGTACTTTCGCCGCCGTTGTGCCATATCGATAACAGGCTGACGGTTCCGTCGGACGGCGCTTTCAATGTCATGGCGGCCAATGAGGTTTGGGCACGCTGGGCATCGAACTCCGCCTTGCGGCTGGCGTTTTTCTTGTCCTGAATGGTCGATTGATCGACCGTGCTATCGGACTTCAACTGCTGCTCGGCCTGGGACAGCGACTGCTCCGCGTCCGCAAGTTTGAGCCTGGCTTCAGCGCCATCGATTCTGGAAACCACCTCGCTCTTGCTGGCATCGAGCTTGGCCACTTCCACGTCGTATTTGGCCTTCATCACCGCGGTGGTATCGACCTCCTCATTCAGGCGGCCCTGGGCGCGTACCTGGTCGATCTCCGCCTGCGAAGACTTCAGCACAGATTGGTCCTGAGCCAGATCCTGCTGCGTCTTGGATGGATCGAACTCGACAATCACGTCGCCTGCCTTCACCTGCGATCCGTCGGTGGCGATTTTGAGTATCTGCAGGTCTCCAGCATTGGCGGGCGCGGTCACGGTGACGGACTTCATGGCCTTCAACTGACCGCGGAACTCGAGAACATCGAGAAACTCGCCGCGCTTGACTTCAAAGGCGGGGGTGGTTGGAGCCCGTTTGGAAAAATGGGCCACTCCATAAACGGCTGCACTGGCCGCCAGCAGAATGGCGACAACCACCAAGGTTCGGCGTTTCATCCACAACTCTTTCAGCCCTTGCGTCGTCTGGAGCGCCTGCGTCATTTGGACCCGCTCCCCTGACCGGCAGCGCCTGCCGGATCGATATCGACCGCGGCGGAAAGGTCGGGCATCAACCTTGGGTCGTGGCCCTGAATGGAGAATGTGGCGGAGAACTTGCGAAGCTTGGAAGAGAAGTCGCCCGCCGTGCCCATCGGATCGATGGATTCCAACTGGCCAGGAAATACAAGCTCGGAATAGGCATCAAGGTGCACGCGCGCTTTTTGGCCGATCTTCAAATCGAGCAGATCCTCCTGGTTGACCGGAACGCGAACTTCCATAATGGCAGGATCGACCACCTGCATGAAGGGAACTCCGGGGCGCACCTGATCGCCTTCCTGCACTTCTCCCATGTTCCCCTGCTTCCAGATGGTGTTGAAGACCACTATGCCGTCAATGGGCGCGTGAATCTCCATCAGTGCGGAGTTGGCCTGCGAGTGGAGCATGGTCTCGCGGGTGCGGTCGCGCTGGATCTCAAGGATGCGAATGGAGGCCTGCGCCGCCTTGCGCTTAAGGTCGAAGGTCTCCTTCAACTGCGCCAGCGTGGCCTGCGCTTCGTCCAGGTCTTCCTGCGCCTTTTCAGCATCGATCCGGGAGAGCAGCTCAACCTTCTCCATCTCCAGCTTTGCCTTGGCCAGGCTATCTTCCGCCTGCTTGATCTCGGTCTCGTCTTTGGCGCGCGCCGCGGCTTCCCTGGCCTGTTCTTCCAGAACTTTTTCATTCTCGTCGTCGCTCTGGGCCTGCTTGTCGATTGTGTCGCGCAATTGCGCCTGGCGGTCGAATTCAACCAGCAGGTCTCCCTGCTTGACCCTGGTTCCGCTGGGGATCAGTTTGGTGATGGTGAGTGTGCCCACCTGCTGGCCGGAGATGAGAGGGGCCATAATTGCCCGAGCTTCAACCGCGGCGGTCATGCCCTTGAGACGCACGGTTTGCGGGGCCCTGGCGGACTCCGGTAAAGGCTGAAACGCCGCACCAACGTGTGTTCCGGGCCTGGCGCGAATGAAGAAACCCGCGAGTGCCAGCGCAACAACGAGTACGGTACCTGAGGCAATCAGCAGCCCGCGCGTAATGCGTCGGGAATCGGGAATGCCTGCCGAATCGGCATTCGCTGTTTCCGGATCTTGCGGCGAACTCTCGAGAGTACTCACCAGAACCCCACTTCAGCGGGAGATAACTTCAAGCACTCGCTCGCCGGCATCTCTTTCACGCTGATCCAGGCGCTAAACCCCTCCGAATCAAAAATCGAAGAGTGTGAATTCGCAGGAATGGCGACAAGCGAGGGTGGTCTATTGCATTGGACGTTTATGAGACGGATTTGGCCCCCATTTCGCTCGCGGAATCTTCTACCAACGGAATGGAATGAAAGCTGCGGAGCTGGAGGCCTTTGGAGATAGGCCCGTGAAAGAACAGGAATTGCCTGGTCGTTTGATAAAGGTCTGAGGGCCAGCGAGCACTGCCGTCGAGATTTGCTGAACTACTGGCACCAAGGGCTTCACTTTCCCGCAGCCTCAGCCCGCGCCCGCCGCTCCTCAATTTTCTTCAGCGTCTGGCGCCAGCGCTTGCTTTTGCCTACGTCCAGGGAGTCTTCAACCGCTTTGCGATAGCCGCCCAGGTAGATGGAATACAGAATCGCCAGCGAGCAGCCCGTCCCCCACAAAAAACCGATACACAAGCCCACGATCGCAGCCGGACCGAAATCCATCATCGCGCATTTCCTTCCAAGCCCGTCAATTACACCGCAACCGTAAAACTGTCCTCGGTGCGCGTGACCGCATGGTACAGGGTGTCGCGCTCCACCGGAACCCTGCCCGCCTCGGTAATCAGCCGGCAAAGCTCCTTGCGCGTCATTCCCTGCGGCGTGGTGGCCCCGGCATCGTGGTAAATCTTCTCCTCGACTACCGTTCCGTCCAGGTCGTCGGCCCCGAAGCGCAGCGCAATCTGCGCAATCTTGGGAGTCAGCATCTGCCAGTATGCCTTGATGTGCGAGAAATTATCCAGCAGCAACCGGCTCACCGCAATCTGGCGAATATCGGTCAGGCCCGTGGTTACCGGTAGATGGTCGAGCGGTGTGTTCTCCGGATGAAATGCCAGCGGAATAAACGTCTGGAAGCCACCAGTCTCGTCCTGCACCGCCCGCAGCTTCAACAGGTGGTCGACGCGGTCTTCGTCGTTCTCAATATGCCCGTAGAGCATGGTTGCATTGGACCGGAAGCCCAGCTTGTGGGCCAGCCGCGCCGTCTCAAGCCACTCGCTGCCGTCTATCTTGTGGTCGCAGATGATCGAGCGAACCCGTTCCGCGAAGATCTCCGCGCCGCCGCCAGGCATCGAATCCACGCCGGCATCGCGCATCTTGATGAGTGTCTCTTCAATGCTCAGCTTGGCCCGTCGCGCCAGGAAGGCTACTTCAACCATGGTGAAGGCTTTGATGTGCACCTTGGGGAAGCGCACTTTCAGCCCGCTCACCAGGTCGAGGAAGTATTCCAGCGGCAAGTCCGGGTGCAGGCCACCGACAATGTGGAACTCCGTCACCGCCTCAGAGTAGCCGGATGCGGCCGTCTCAAACGCCTCTTCCAAGGCCATGGTGTAGCCGGCGGGGTCGCCCTTCTTGCGTCCAAAGGCACACAGCTTACAGGCGGCAACACACACGTTGGTTGGATTGATGTGGCGATTGACGTTGAAGTAGGTCACATCCCCGTGAAGCCGCTCACGCACAAGGTTGGCCAGCCAGCCCACTGCCAGCACGTCTTTAGAGCCGTAGAGCATGACCCCGTCCGCCAAGTCGAGCCGCTCGCCTGCCATCACTTTAGCGGCAATCGGCTCGAGTTGGGGGTCATGGGTGCGAAAAGCCTGTGTGCCGTGGGGGGCCGCGATCTTAGTCTGCATACTTAGATGATACAGAATTGCTCAGAATGGATTCATCTTTGGCTGATGGAAACCTCGCCGGAAGCCGGCTCGACGAGTACGCCATCAAAAAGAGATGCCGCCACCAGGTGGTCGCCCGCTCTACTGACCGATCCCACCTTGTAGCCTGTCTGCCACCACTTCCAGGTCATCGATTTGGCATCGATGCCGTAAATCTGATCGCTTGTGTGAGAACTCACCAAGACCCGGTTGAGGCTGGCGTCGTAGCTCATGTCGTCGACATCGCGAAACGGAAGCCGCTGAATCCAACGCCACGACTTGCCCAGATCGAATGTGAAGTACACCCCTTCGCGCGCGCCCAGCCAGAGCGTCCCATCGGGCGTGAACTGCACTTTATGAATGCGCGTGAGCATCGTGGGAATCTGCATAGGAGACCAGCTTCTGCCTGCATCGGTGGAATACACCACCCCATCGATGCGGGCGGCAGCCATGGTCGCTCCATGCGTGGAGGCGGAAAGGTACTCGCCGGAATCCATCACCAGCCCGCCCTGCCAGCTTGCACCCTGATCCCTGCTGGTCAGCAGGCCAATACCGGTGGATGCGAGCCACACATCGCCGGAAACATCCAGCGCATTGACCCGGCCATCGAGTTCAACGGGCGACTCTTTCACCTTCCGCTCCACATTGATGCGCTTGCCGTGCAACGACTCCGTGGCCGGCTTTTCCAGCGTATTCACAATCGTGTTTCTGGGCTCCCAATGTGGCGCAACCCCTGCCGCGAGGTTCTGGATCAAGGCAAAAACTCCGTGGTTCGTCGCTGCTGCAACGGTGCCGTCCGCGGCCTCTGACAGGGCAAACACATCTCGGCCCTCCAGACCGTCGCCAATCTGCTGCCATCTGGCGCCGCCATCGAGTGTCATAAAGGCGCCACCAAAAGTCTTGTCGTTCACCACGCCGGCATACATCCGCCTGGGGTCGGCACGGTCCACCAACAGCGCATCGACCTTGCGCTCACTGAAGCCCTCGTTGGAACCGTTAAAACTTGCTCCGCCATCGGTGCTGGCCATTACGCCGCCCCGGTCCGTTGCAAGCAGAACATGGTTTGAATCGCTGGGATCCACGTACACATCGTTCACTATCACTTCCGGCCCGGTCATCGCTTTGAAGCTTTTGCCGCCGTCGGTCGTCTTGTAAAGTCCCTCGGTGGTTCCCGCGTAAACAATTTCGCGATTCTTTGGGTCCTGCATCAGCACGCGCGTCCGGCGTGCATCGCTGGGAATGCCCTCAATCTTGTGAAAGAGTTCGCCAGCGTTCTCGCTTTTGTAAATTCCGCTGCAAGCGCTCAGGAAAACAGTGTGCGAGCGGGCCGGGTCCACAATGATTGAAAAAACATCGGAGTCTTCAATCACGCCCTGCTTGATATTCTTCCAAGTCTTGCCGCCATCGGTCGTCTTCCACGGAAGGTGCCAGGTGCCTGCATAAATCGTTCCAGGGTCGGCCGGATCAACAGCGAGGGACTCGACCTCGTGAATCTCCTTGCTGCCAGGCGGGCTGATCAGTTCCCATGTAAGGCCAGAGTCTGGTGAGCGAAACACGCCCTGAAGAGTCCCGGCAAACAGCAGCTTCGGATTCGAAGGCGCCTGAACGAATGCCAGGATCGACTGCCCCCGGAGCGCTTCGGCAGTCTTCCAACTCTTGCCTCCGTCGCGGCTGATCCACAAGCCGCCGCCCGGTTGATCGATTCTCCAGGCTGCCGCGTAAATCGTGGAGGGGTTGGCCGCGTCCACCACAATGCTATCGACAACCATGTCATCGGATGAGTCCAGTTGCACCAACCTGCGCCAATTGGCTCCATTGTTGAGCGACTCGTACAGCCAGCCGTCCGTCGTTCCAAGATAGAGATGATTGGGTTCACGGGGTGCTGCCGCAAAGGCCCGCGCGTCACCCCCGGCGGGGCCAACGGCATTCCAGGGTTTCTGCGCACGCACTGTGGCGATGGGAATTGCGAAAAGCAGAATGAAAACTGCCAACACCATAACTCCGCGTCGGCTCTGAGTTTTGGTACCAGTCCGCAAACAGCTCATGTATTGAGGAAGCTCCCAGGAAAGCGAGGCATTGATGCAGGTTCTTGCCTTACAAATGGATGAGGCTGACCGGCTTGCCGGTCAGCCTCGAATCGTTACAGGAGGAAAACTTTGATTTGATCTGTTCCCGAGCCTCTTCGAACTAACTGAGAGGCTCGGGAATCGGTTCACTGCATTGACAAGCCGGATTGCCTGTTACTTCTTCTTCTTGGCCATCTTTTGCGGCGGCTTTGCGCCACCCACTATGGGGTGGTGCTTCTTGTGTTCTGGCTTTGCACCCAGGGCCTTGCGAACCTGAGGCTTGACCATCATTTCGTCAACCGGGGTAGTTCCGGCCACGTCGGTTGTGAAGCTCGCACCCGCAGGCACCAGGTAGTCTTCCACAGTCTGGCCATCCGTCGTACCGATCGCGACGCTGATGCGGGAAGCATCAATGCCCTTCTCGGTCACCAGGTATTCCTTGGTGTTAACGGCGCGCTGTGCTCCTGCGTCGATAGCTTCCATGTGCTTCTTCTTGGAAGTGACCTTCTCTTCCTTCTCCAGCTTGGCCTTCTCGGCGGCATCCGACTCGCCGACGATGACAGCCTTCGCATCCGACTGACGCTGCAGGTCGAGAGCAACTTCGTCGAGGCAAGCCTTGGCTTCGTTATCTACACGAGTTGGCCGAGCCTTGTCCTTGGTGAAGGTGATCGAGCAGAGAGCCTGTGCATGAGGCGCCGGTGCCGCATAGGGAGCAGTGATGGTGATGCTGGTGTTTGCGGTCGCCGTTTGACCCTTGTCATCCGATACGTTGCATGTGATCTCGACTGCGCCCGTTGGTGCACCAGCCGAAGAATATGCAGCTTCAGTACCCGTACCGCTGATGGAACCAGCAGAGGCCGTGTAGCTGTAGGTCAGCGGACGGTTCTGCGGGCTCATGCCCATGGAGGTGATGGTGCTCGGATCGCCCGGCTTGATGGTGCTGGGGTTCGCCGTGCAGCTGATCGTTGGCGGCTCGTAAGCCTTGACCGTGAAGCTGGCCGAGCAATCCGCCGACTCGCCGGGCTTCATGCCTTCCTTGCCGGCTTTGCCTTCCTTCACGGAACCCTTCACCGTGTAGGAGCCCGCGGCCAGCGAGGCAGTCGCGATGGTTACCGAGGTGCCGGTTCCGGATGCGCCGGTGCCAGACCACGAGTAAACTACGTTGTCCTTCGGATCGAGTGCTCCAGCCGTCGCAGTCACTGTGACCGGTTCGCCGGGGAACACTGCGGCCGGGCTCGCCGAACAGGCCAGAGTTACCGGCGGCGGCGGCGCGAACGTGCCAATGTGATAAACAAAACCGGTGCTCAGTCGCGCCATGTTGAAGTTGCCGCGCAATCCGGGGGCAGCTGACCAGTTCTCGTGCGTGTATTGATAGTCCGCCTGGAAAATGCGAAGCGCAAGGTGATGATTGAAGAACGGCGTGTTGTAGTCCATGCCGCCGCCACCGGTCAGAACCGCGCCGAATGCGTCGGTGGTCGATCCGGGGTTGATGCCCGCGTATTCAACTCCCACAAGGGCATGAATAAAGGGCGTCACATCCGCCGACGGGAAGCGGAAAATTACGCCGCCGCTGCCGCCTGAAAAGTCATCCCGTCCCCAGGTCGAACCACAGCTCGGGCAGTTGGGATAGTACTGATTCTCGTTCGGGATGTGCTCATCGACTTCCGCCTGCAGACCGACATACTTGTTGAAGTAGCGGGCTACGCTGAAAATGGAGCCGTAGTTTACGCTGTTGGCAGTGGTTCCATTCGTTGCCGAACCGTGGGGAGCCAGGTAGCTGTAACCTGCGAAAATATCCCACTTCGACACCGACGGATCGCCGGAAGCTGCCGGCTTGGCGGTTTCCTGAGCAGCCAGGGCCAGGGGAAGACAAGCCACAAAAGCCAGGGCAAGAACCCAGCTAGAAGTCTTTAAAACTCGAGCGAACATGCGTTTTTCCTCCGCAACGGATCTGTACATCCAGTAGATAAAAGCTGTTTCGAGCTCAATACTCGGCTCGGATTAATGTGATTCCGCGAAAACCCGGAAAGACAGGTATCCCTACAGCATGTTTAAACGTACCATAGGTACATTCTGTCAGAACACTTTTTTTCAACAACATGCGGTATCCAATTGCTAAACAGTTGCCCCTGTTGGCTCAATTGCCTCCGAAACTTACAGTCGGAAATGCTCCAATCTGGCTTCAAAATCAACCTACGTTCAGCGTCTTCAAAAGGCTGCGTGGCTCGCGCTGTATCTTTTCTTGTAGAAGCGTAATTGCGTATAAAAGTTGCTCGGGGCGTGGTGGACAGCCAGGAACATACACATCAACCGGAATAATCTGGTTCACTCCCTGAACCAGCGCATAGTTATTGAAGACCCCTCCGGATGTCGCGCAGGCGCCCATCGAGATCACCCACTTGGGCTCCGGCATCTGGTCATAAAGCCTGCGGATGACCGGCGCCATCTTGTGCGATACTCGGCCCGCAATCACCATCAGGTCCGACTGTCTCGGCGAAGGACGAAAGACCTCAGCCCCAAACCGCGCAACATCGAAGCGAGAAGCGCCCATCGACATCATCTCGATTGCGCAACAGGCCAGCCCAAACGTCATGGGCCAAACCGAGTTCTTGCGAATCCAATTCACGGCAAAATCGAGGGACGTCAGAAAAACGCCCTCCGGCTCTTCATAGCCGTAGCTCACTTCGTTCAGCTTGACGCGATTCTTCGCGCTACTGTCAAGAGCTCCAAATAGATAGTGGTCCCGCTCCGCTGTGCCCGCCATGCTTCTACTATAACCCGTTTCGCTGTTTCTATAAATGGTCAGATTTGCTCTCTTGGGCCAGTGAAAGTCTCTAAATTCAGTCCATGAGCCTATTTCGGCTCATCCCCCGAGCCCTACTCCGAACACGCTGCCCGCCTACTTCCCAGGGCTGCTGGAGCCTTCCAGGCAGACGGCAGCCACAGCGTGATTGAGAACTTCATCCATCCAAACCGTCCCAAAGGCGTGGAACCGCCGCCCGCCGCAGGTTCGAATGTGTGCGGAGTCTGTGTTGCCTGCAGTGCCCAGTTCTCCGCAAATGGCGCGGCATCCGCAATTCCGGGCGTCAAGCGAGCATCCAGAATGCGAAACTGGCCGGCTGCGGATTCTCGCGTTAACTCCATCAGCTTCCCCATCGCCTCCTTATCCGCCGCCGCGCCGCCCTGCCCCTGGCCTTTCATTGCCAGAAACAATATCTGCGCCGCATGAAAGCCCGCAGGCTGAGTCAGAAAACGGAAGCTCCGCGGATTCCAGCCGATCGCATCCTGCGCGCGCAAGCCGAAGGTCGTACCAATCTCACGCTCATTGATCGAGTTGTAGGGAGGCGTAGCCAGCAGCAAAGCGTCGGGGAAACCCGCGGGCTGCTCACGGTCCACCACCAGGTCCCAGCCGCTCCACCTTGCCGTAACTGACGCCTGCTTCCCGCCATCAATCGGGACCACGCGAAACACCCATCCCTCGCCAATTGGCGTCCGCCATTCCCGCCCGGCGTTCACCTCGCCGGTCATCACAACTTTTTCGCAGGCAGAATGCGGAGTCGTGCCCGCCCGGCCAATCGCCGGCGCCATGGCCACCATCCAAAAAGCCAACCAAGCGCAAAACCTACTCCCGCGTCGCGCGTTGCTCATAGTGCCCCCGTCGCTTTCACCCTCGCACATGGGCCGCTCAACCTCCAACATCTTCCGCTTCAGCCTGCCGGTCCATACCACAACGTTCCTCAAGAATCCATCAGCATTCCCCAGGGCAAACGCATTTTGAAAATCGATCGAACCACTGAATGTGCCTTCCGGCAGGCCTGCAACCCGATCCCCCATACCCCATCCAAAAAAAAGCAAGCCCTTCCCCCGACTGACTTTGGCTAACCTACTTAAATCCAACAACTTCCGCCCATACCATACTTGCAGGCAATTACCCCCTTTTGGCGCACAATCCTTGTAGAGGTGTTTCGCATGCCAAAATCGTCCAGCAAAACGCAACCCGCACCCTCGCCCTCGCCAATTCCATCGCCCCGCCTTTGCCCCTGTTTTTCCGGCCTTCAAACCCCCAAAAACGCTGAGACCCCACCCCTCCCCCCGCGATTTCGGCAAAAAAT
>Ga0302320_10003562_pt1 | contig 36123 bp, 30 predicted proteins | sample Bog_T0_3_FD_202130 | JGI IMG/M metagenome (GOLD analysis project Ga0302320, IMG submission 202130) | Peat permafrost microbial communities from Stordalen Mire near Abisko, Sweden - Bog_T0_3 | ecosystem: Environmental > Terrestrial > Soil > Wetlands > Peat | place: Sweden: Abisko, Stordalen Mire...
CGACTCAGCGAAGGCGGCGCGCGGAGAGATTGTCTTCTTTATCGACGACGACTGTGAGGTGTCGCCGGATGGCATAGATGCTTTAATCGAGATGTTCGCCCAAAATAGATCGGTGGATGCGGGATGCTTGGTTTTGGAGACCCATTGGGCTGCCAAAGGAAACGAAGCAGTAAACACAAGTAAGGGATTTGGCGCATGGCTTTTGACCATCGGCAATAAGGTATTTGCTGGTTCGTCGCAGATATCCGGGATCGGTCCAAAAGAGATGCCAGTGCGCCCAGGGCCAGTTGATTTTCTCCCTGGTTGCGACTTCGCGGTGAGGGCAAGTGTCCTGAAAACCCATGCTTTTGACGAAAGACTTCAAAGATATGCAGGATATGCCTTATGGGAAGATCAGTTATTCAGCCATCAGCTTTACCGGGAAGGGCTTGTCTTATCTGTTGCCGGTGAAGGAAAGGCTGTTCACCATTCCGTTGCAGGCGGGCGCGTTAGAGACTTATTTAACAGAGGATGCCTGGAGGGTTACAACGCAGGGATAGTGTGGATAGCTGGCGTGTTTCCTTATGATCGCCGGTCAATACTACCGTTTATATGGGCTCGAATTGGCTTTCTGGGGGTTGTACTCTTCCCGTGTTTGTGCAAACCGTGGGAAGCGCCACGCTGGAAGCGCGCCGCTGGTTATCTTAGAGGCCTTTGGGTGTTCTTCTGGGAAGAGTGCTTCGTGTTTCCGTCACGCGCGTGAAGTGCCCAGAAGTTCTACCCATTACTTACCGTTCATGAGGCCACCAAACAGCGGAGGCGTCGAAGTGCCTTCGAACTATAACTTCGCGCTAAGTCTGCGGCCAAGAGTTATGAGTGGAATCTCAATCTGACGGTAGAATCCCCAGGATACTGCGAGCGTGATGGCGAGGCAGAGCGCATCAATGAGCAGGACTGGAAGTTTGCCGTATAGAAGATGGATAAGTGCAAATAGAACGATAAGGTGGAGAAGATAGACGCTATACGACATCTCCCCGAGAATGTGAACTGGACGCCATAATAAGACGCGCTGAATCGATCGGGAGCTAAGACTGAGAGCGACTAACCCGGCGGCGCCCAGAGCGGTCATCCACTCGGTTATGAAGACAGTGTTGTAACTGGTCAGCAGGCGAGCCACGCCATCCGAGAAAATTCCTCCATAGATATAAAGTAAAGCTGCCAGAATGAAACATGCGGCTCGCTTGAGCTTTGAGAGCTGTCGAAGAGCCGCGGAGATGCGTTCGCGCTTGCGTGCAAGATAAATGCCGAGCACGAAGAATGCGATGAAATGCAAGGTGTAAATGAACGGATTGAAGAGTCCCTGAAGGGAGAACAGATTTACAACGATAAGAGCGGTGCAGCTTAGGGCTGCCGCGAATGCCAGCGACTGGGCCGGCTTGAGTTTGAGGACCAGCGCGCATAGTAACGGGAAGATGAGCGAGATGCGCATTTCATGGACCAACGACCAGACCGGGTTATCGAATTGATTGGTGTTGTATTTGCCGATAAATAAGACGTGCTGAGCTACCAGGCGCCAGTCGATGTTCTCGTTCCAGGATTGGTTGAACCATTCGCTTTGAGTTATATGTCCGTGGAGCAGCGCGTCGCAGAGGATGGCGGCGGAAAGCGCAACGAGATAGGGAAAATAGATGCGAAAGATGCGGCGCACGACGAACACAGGATAGGATTGCGCTCTTGACTCGATGGCGGGAATGGATAGGACAAACCCGCTGAGGATGAAAAATAGAATTACCGCTTCGGCTCCGGCACAAAAAGGGTAAGTAAGACACAGAAAAACACGCCTGGAGCTTGTCGAAGCGTGGAGCATTGCGTCCTGGAGCCAGAACGTTCTGAAGTGGCCGAAGACTACGCTCAGGGCGGCGAGGCCGCGCAGGGAGTCGAGCTCAGCCAGACGCCCACGATGAGCCGGGGTTGGAATCATTCGCGCCAGAGGGCTACGCCGCCCAGGATACCTTCCTGATTGGAGACGATGCTCACGTTTGTGGGCGGGGTGAATTCGAGCTTCTTGGTGTTGCCTCCGCCTATGTAGAGGTGGTCCCAGTTGAAGAGACTTTCAGTCTGCGCGATGGCTTGCTGAACGAATTTGTTCCAGGTCTTTTTGCCGTATTTGTCGAGTCCGCGGCGACCGAGGTAGTCCTCGTAGGTGCGCTTCTTCCAGGGATGGTGGGCGAGCTCGAGGCCGGGGCAGAGATAGCCACCGGTAAAGAGCGCGGAGCCCATGCCGGTGCCGAGGGTGAGCGTTAGCTCGACGCCCTTGCCTTGGATGGCGCCATAACCCTGCACGGCGGCGTCGTTGGCCACGCGGACCGGCTTCTTCCATCGCGCGGTAAGTTCCGGCGCGAGCGCGAACTGAGCCCAACTCGGGTGAAGATTGGGCGCGGTGAAGATGATGCCGCGCTTGACGACGCCGGGAAAGCCCACGGAGACGCGGTCGAAGGCGAGAAGCAGGTCGCGCAACTGGTCGAGGCAGCGGAGCACGGCGGGAGGCGTGGGGACATCCGGCGTAACGACGCGTTGGCGCTCGCTGAGCGGCTTGCCTGCGGCGTCCAGAAGCATGGCCTTCAGGCCTGATCCGCCGATATCGATCGACAGAGTAGTGGGAGCGGGTTGGGTCGAGGATTCCAGTGTCATCAGCAGAGATTGTAAATGGGCCGGAGGGCCGGCGAGCGGGCAAGTCGGCGGGATGCGGCTGTGGAATTTAGACTGAAGATTCCCATGGCTGTTTATTGCGAAGTCGCGCTGCCGGTTCCGCTGGATCGCACGTTTACCTATGCGGTGCCTGCCGGCCAGTGCGCGTTGCGGGGCGCGCGCGTGATTGCGCCCTTTCGCAACGAGAAGCTGATCGGTGTGGTGACGGCGGTGGATGTAAAGGTCCCGCCGGATGTGGAGATTCGTTCGCTGGAGGCGGTACTGGACGGAGTGGCGCTGCTGGACGAGCAATTGATGACGCTGGCCGAGTGGATGGCGCAGTATTATCTGGCTCCTCTGGGCGAGGTGTTGCGGGGAATGCTGCCGCTGATGGCCGAAGTGCGGCGGACGGTGTACTACCGCATTACCGATTTGGGGCGCGATTTGCTGGCCAGCAGTGTGGACGGCGAGCAGAAGACCAAGCGGCGCGGCAAGTTGTCGGCAGAGGAGCAGGATCTGGAGCGGAAGGTGTTGACGCGGCTGGCCACGGGCGAAGCGGTGAAGGTGTCGACCCTGCGGACGGCGACCGCGGCGACGCTGCAGGTGCTGGCCGCGATGGTCCGCAAAAAGTGGATTGCGCGCGAGACGGCGGCGGCAGAGCGCGATGCGCGGCGGACGGAGCGCTTTGTGGTGCTGGTAGAAGCGGCGCGGCTGCCGGCATTGACGGCGAAACAGCAGGCGATTCTGGCGGAGTTGGCGGCTTGCGGCGGGGAACTGGCGCTGGCCGAGCTGCGGCGCAGGAATTTGCCCTCGTCTACGCTGCAGACGCTGGTGCGCAAGGGGCTGGTGAGGATCGACGAGCGGCCGATGGTGTTCCGCATGGGCGGACTGACGCCCACCACGGCCGACTTTAAGCTGAACGAGCCGCAGATGGACGCTCTGGCCAGCGTGGCCGGATCGCTGGGTGCGTTCAAGCCGTTTTTGCTGTATGGCGTTACGGGTTCGGGCAAGACGGCTGTCTATCTTGAAGCGATGCAGCGGGCGCTCGACAAGGGCCTGTCTGCGATTTTGCTGGTGCCGGAGATTGGGCTGACGCCGCAGATGGTGGGGCTGCTGGATGCGGCGTTTGGCGAGCGCGTGGCGCTGCTGCACTCGGCGCTGACGCCGGAGGAGCGCAGCGAGCAGTGGCGGCGCATCCAGAGCGGAGCCGCGCCGATTGTGGTGGGAACGCGTTCGGCAATCTTTGCGCCGGCGCGGAATCTGGGCCTGGTTCTGGTGGATGAAGAGCACGACCAGAGTTACAAGCAGGAGGAGACTCCGCGCTACAACGCGCGCGATGTGGCGGTGATGCGGGCCAAGCTGGCGGGAGCGGTGGTGGTGCTGGGCTCGGCCACTCCGTCGCTGGAAAGCTGGCAGAACGCGGCGCAAGGCAAGTACACGCGCATCGAGATTCGCGAACGGGTGATGAACCGGCCGCTGCCCGAAGTGGAGATGATCGACATGCGCCGCGAGTTCCAGGAGACGGGCAAGGAAGAGATCTTCTCGCGCTCGCTGATTGAGCAGACACGCGCGGCGCTGGATCGCGGTGAGCAGGCGCTGATTCTGCTGAACCGGCGCGGCTACTCCTTTGCCGTGATTTGCCGGGCGTGCGGAGAAAAGCTGGCGTGCGAGAACTGCGCCATCGCGCTCACGCACCACAAGCCGGGCGGCGAAGAGATTGCGCGCGCGGGGCAGCGGCTGGAGTGCCACTACTGCGGATACACGCGGACCGTGCCGGTGCGCTGCCCCAAGTGCGACAGCGAGCACTTGTACTACCTGGGCGCGGGATCGGAACAGGGCGAAGAGAAGCTGACGGAGATTTTCGAGGGAGCGCGGATAGGCCGGATGGACCGCGACACGGTGCGTGGGCGCTATGACCTGGAACGGATGCTGGCGCGGCTGCACTCAGGCGAGATCAATCTGCTGGTGGGCACGCAGATGATCGCCAAGGGGCATGACATTCACGGCGTGACGCTGGTGGGCGTGGTGGGCTGCGACAACGCGCTAAGCATGCCGGATTTTCGCGCCGCCGAGCGAGTGTTTCAACTGATGACGCAGGTCTCGGGCAGGGCGGGGCGCGGGGAATTGCCGGGCCGCGTGGTGGTGCAGACGTACTATCCCGACCATTATGCGATTGTGGCCGCGGCCAAGCAGGATTTTGAGGGATTTGCCGAACAAGAGCTGAAGTACCGGCGCTGGATGCACTATCCACCGTATGGCGTGCTGGCCAACGTGCTGGTGCAGTCGGCAAAGCTGGAGGAAGCGGCGGGCTGGTCTGCAACGCTGGGCAAGTATCTGCACGAAAGCCAGAACGGCGGAGCGGTGCGTGTGCTTGGGCCATGCGCCGCGCCGATTGCGCGGATCAAGGGCGTGTACCGGTTCCACGTGATTTTGAAGTCGGCCACGCGGAAGGCTCTGAGCGCGGCGCTGAAGGGAATGCTGGCGCACGCGGAGAAGGCTGGCGTGCCGCGTAGAAATCTGGTGGTGGACGTGGATGCGGTAAGGTTGATGTGAGGAAGGCAGCAAGTTAGCCGCGCTTCGCGCGTGTTAGCAAGTTAGCTAGTCGGCAGGTCAGCAAGTTGGCTAGTCCGCTAACGTCCTGTTCCAGAAGTTCACATCAAAAATAACTGCTGTCATCCTGAGCGAACGGGGCCCCAAACGTCTTTCAGTTTGGGGGTGGTGAGTCGAAGGATCTGTGGTTGTTCTTCAACGGAATTCGGACACACTACACTATTCTGCGTGTTTTCCCTGCTTTTTTCGCGGTGGATTTTTTCTTAACGGCTTTGCGGTTGCGGACCTCTTCTTTGGAGTACATGCTGCCGCGGCATTTGGCTGCGCCGCAATTGCAGATGGCCTGGTCTGCTTCGTCGCCGTCGTAGAGGCAGTAGTCGTACGTGATTTCTTCCGCTGCGTCTATGTTGCGGATGGCCTTGATCCAGACGCGGCCTTCAACCTCTTCGGTTTGGCAGTTGGGGTCGCAGCTGTGATTGATGAACATGGCGGTGGCGTGGCCGTCGATGACGATCCGGCCGCTGCCCAGTCCAAACAGATAGGTGATGTGGGTGTCGGCGTAGGCTTCGTCGGCCTGGTTTTTCGTGAGCCTGTGGCCGGTGTACTCGGCGACGCGCGTGCCTTTGCGGATGGCGGTGGTGGTGTAGCAGCCGGCTGCGTGGATGGCGGACGAGCGGATGATGAGTCCCATAGAAATGTGCGATGCTTTCCTTTGGCGCGGATTGATTGCCGGAGCGGCGTAATTGAAGATTACCGCATGGCCGCATCGTAGCATTGTAAGGGTATGCAGAACTTGAGAGAAAAGCGGATGAAATGGGGATTTGTGCTGGCGCTGGGCTGCTGCCTTGTGGCTGCGCCGGGGTTGTGCGCGCAAACGGGCGGGAACGCAAAGAGCACACAGAAGCCTGCGGCGCAGAGCGCTCCCGCCGACACGGCGAATCAGTTCCCGGGCGATACGACCAATGTTCCGGTGCTGCCCACAACGCTCACGCCGGATATTCCCGCGCCGTCTGAGGACGAAGCAGCATCGCGATTCAATTTGCCGGCGGAGGATGTGGACCCGGTCGCCAGTCCCGATGCGCCGGAGACCGACGGCAGCGTAAGCGCGCTGGACCAGGTGTCAAGCTCGAATGTGCATTCGCTCGACAGCCTGCTGCCGCAGCCGGACAGCGACGATGCGGGCAAGAAGGGCAAACACCGCGACGGACTCGTCGACGGCCCGCCCAAGGAGACATCGAAAGAAGACATCACCGTGGGCAAGTATTACCTTGACAACAAGAACTGGAGAGCGGCGCTGTCGCGATTCCAGTCGGCGCTGGTGCTTGCGCCTGAAGAGCCGGAGGTGTACTGGGGGCTTGCCGAGAGCGAACGGCATCTGGGCCAGTTTGGCGCGGCGCGCGCGCACTACCTGAAGGTGATTGAGTACGATCCCGATAGCAGGCGCGCGAAGGACGCGAAGAAGGCGCTGGAAGATCCGGCGATTGCGAATGCGAAGGCTACGGCCGCGGCGCAATGAATGGGTGGTTGCGAAGTTCGTTGAAGAACAACCGCAGATCCTTCGACTCACCACCCCCAAACTGAAAGACGTTTGGGGCCCCGTTCGCTCAGGATGACGGCCGCTGTTTTGGTCGGAGATTATGAAACTGGACGTTCGTGTCCTGAGTCCGAAATTCTTTTCTAAAAATGAGTGTCATCCTGAGCGGAGTTTGGCGTGTTTTTTGCGCCAAGCGGAGTCGAAGGACCTGCGGTTGCATTTCGCAACTTATGCAATGAACCTCGAACTCACCTAACTACAATCCCACAAAGCGGAGATAGGCGGCGAGGATTTCGCTGCCCCATAGGCTGCTGACGATTCCACCGATACAGAGAAATGTTCCGAAGGGCAGCTTGGTTGAGGCCCAGCTTGCATTGCTTTTGCGGGCCGAGGGAACGGCGAGCAGGACCAGAGCAACGAAGAGGCCGAGGAAGGCTCCAAGGGCGAAGGCGAGTAATGCGCCGGGGAGACCGAGCCATGCGGCGAGCATCGCCATGAGCTTTGCGTCGCCAAGGCCGATGCCCTCTTGCCGGCGGATGAGCCAGTAGAGCCAGCGGATGAGCAGGATGATGCCTGCGGCGATGATGACGCCGAGAAGCCAGTTGATAGCGGTGTGAACGAAGAGACGGCCTCGTAATGCTGTGGCCCCAAAGTAGCCGAGTACTTGGGTTGAACGCAGCACTAAGTGTGTTGTCCAAGAGACGGCTCCGAGTGCGATACCGGTCCAGGTGAGAAAGTCCGGCAGCCACAGATTCTCGAGATCGAGAACGGCGAGGGCCACAAGCATCCAAATAAAAACCAATGTGCCGATAGCATCCGCAATGATGAGCGGGAACCCGACGGGGGGCTGAACTGAGCTGTACGCGACGCCGCCCGCCTGCCAGGCAGCGATGGCCCACAGCAAAGCCACTGCCACCTCCACGAGGGGATAGCGCACGCCGATCAAACTTTTGCAGTTGCGGCAGCGGCCGCGTAGAACGATCCAGCCGAGGAGCGGAATGTTCTCCCACCAGGAGAGTGTGTGCGCGCAGTTGCGGCAGTGGGAGCGCGGCAGGACGATGCTCTCGCCCTCGGGCCAGCGGCTGAGGCACACGTTGAGAAAGCTGCCGAATGCCAGGCCTAATAATGCGGCGAAGATCGTGCAGAAGATGCGCATCGCTATCTGGTTGAGTATACGGTGAGACGGGGATGCGTAGTGTCTTAGAGGTTCTTGCAGGAACTGCCGAAAGACAACCGCAGATTCTTCACTCACCACCCCCGAACTGAAAAACGTTCGGGGCCCCTTTCGTTCAGAATGACAGCTTCAATCATGTTGTGAACCTCGGGGACAGAGCACAGAGACCTGCCGCGATAGACTGAAGGTGCATGGACCTTCCGCCTGAAAGCTCCACCGCACCCCGAGATACGGACCCGAACAGCACTGCGCCCTTGAAGACCGATCCGGCGCAGGCGGCTGCGTTGTTTGAGCAGTCTGCGGCCATCATGGCGCGGCTGCGTGCTCCAGACGGCTGCCCGTGGGACCGCGAACAGAGCTTCGACAGCATCCGCAAATACACGCTTGAGGAGACCTACGAGGTCTTTGACGCTATTGAGCGGCGCGACTTTCCGCATCTGACAGAGGAGTTGGGCGATCTGCTGCTGCAGGTGCTGTTTTACGCAGAGATGGCGGCCAACGAAGGCCACTTCACCATTGCGGATGTGCTGGACCATCTGAATCGCAAGTTGGTGCGGCGGCATCCGCATGTGTTTGGCGAAGAGGCTTCGCGCGCGGCAGGAAACCGTGCGGATGTGGACGCGGCGGTGGAGGGCTCGTCTGCCAAGGTGCTGCGCAACTGGGACGAGATCAAGCAGGCGGAGAAGCTGGCGAAAGGCGATGCGCCGAAGGAGCCTGCGTCGCGGCTGGACGGCGTGCAGAGGGCGATGCCGGCACTGGCAGAAGCGGCCAAGCTGGGAGCCAAAGCGCGCAAAGCAGGGTTCGACTGGCCGGAATGGCGCGATCTGCTGCCGAAGATTGAAGAGGAGACACGGGAGCTTGAGGCGGAAGCGTCTTCAGGCGATCCCAAGCGAAAGCCGGCGGTTGAGGCGGAGCTGGGCGATCTGCTGTTTACGGTGGTGAACCTGGGCCGGCATTTGGAAGTGGACGCGGAGATGGCGCTGCGCGGCTGCAACCGGCGATTCCGCGAGCGATTCAGGCAGATGGAAATTGCATCCGCGCGGCCTCTCGAAGAGCTTGCGCCCGAGGAACTGGAAGCGTTGTGGGCCGCGGCCAAGAAGAAGCTGGCCGCCGAAGATTCTGCGGGAGCGCAGGAGCCTGCATGATCGAGATTCGTTCCTGCCACGGCTTTGACGAGTTGGAGGCTTGCGTCCGGCTCCAGATTGAGACGTGGGGCTACGACGAGTCCGATGTGCTTCCGCGCAAGGCGTACATTGTGGCGCAGGCGATTGGCGGACAGGCGATCGGCGCATTCGACACCGAGTTGCAGGATGGGACGGCGGCGAGCGTTGCGCAATCGATGGTGGGCTTCGTTTTTTCTTTGCCGGGAGCGAAGACTGGGAAGGATGGCGCGAAACCCTATCTGCACTCGCACATGCTGGCCGTGAAAGAGGCTTATCGCAATCGCGGATTGGGCCGGCAACTCAAACTGGAGCAAAGGCTTGATGCGCTTTCGCGCGGCATCCGGTACATGGAGTGGACCTTCGATCCACTGGAAATCAAGAATGCGTTTTTGAATATTTCCCGTCTGGGAGCAACCGTTCGTAAATATTGTGAGAACTTCTATGGTGTATCCTCTTCTCGACTGCAGGGTGGGCTGCCGACGGATCGATTGGTAGCGGAGTGGCGGCTCGATTCCCCGAGGGTACGGGCGATTCTCGACGGGAGAACCGCAGGCAGATTCGAGATTGAAGAGCGGATTCCGGTGCCGGCGGCGATCTATGCGTGGAAGGCCTCGGAGCAAGGCAGAGAGCGGGCACTTGCCGTTCAGGCAGAGAATCGCAGCAGGTTTCAGCAAGCGTTTTCCCAGGGGTTGGCCGTACTTGGTTTCTCCCGGGACCATGAGGGAAACGGTGTTTATGAACTAGGGTGTATCGACCTATAGCAGCGGGCAGCGCTGGGAGCCAATTTTTACGAGTTCAAGGAGTGAGGAGTGACGCATACCGGGTGTCTGCTAGCGACGAGTGACGCGGAAATCGGGAAAATTGGCCCCAGCCCTTCGGGTTGCGGTGAAAAACGGGCCATACTTCATTCTCGCCCTCGACGGTGGGCCCGCCACAGCCTTCGGGCTCGGCTTCGTCTGGCCCGTTTTTCCCTCGCAACGCTGTCCACTGCTATAGGTCGATACACCCTAGGCCGTGTAACGAGCCTCGAAGAAAACTCACTTTAACTCGACGAACTCCGAGAGGTAAGAAAGATCCTATGCGAATCGATGCAATCACACTGCGCGAAGTGCACATGCCGCTGGTGCGTCCGTTTGAAACTAGTTTTGGCGTAACCCGCAACCGGCGAATCCTGCTGGTGGAGATTCAGTCAGAGGGTTTGACGGGCTGGGGCGAATGCACGGCAGGCGAACGGCCGTTTTTCTCAGAGGAGTGCACTGACACAGCCTGGGCCGTGATTACGCAGGAACTGGGACCGATGCTGGCGGCCGAGTCGCCCGAGCATGGCGGCGAATGCCCGCGGATTCTGCGCGCGGTGCGGGGCAACCGCATGGCCAAAGCGGCGCTTGAGAACGCGATCTGGGATCTTGAGGCGCAGCGCGAAGGCATCTCGCTTTCAAAGCTGATTGGCGGCGTGCAGGAGACGATTCAGTGCGGCGTTTCGCTCGGAATTCACGAGTCGATACCGGAGTTGCTGGCGACTATTGAACGCGAGCTTGAAGCGGGCTACCAGCGCGTCAAGCTGAAGGTAAAGCCGGGCTGGGATATTGAAGTGCTGGAGCGCGTGCGGAGCCGGTGGCCTGAGATTGTGCTGAGCGTGGACGCCAACTCGGCGTACAAGCTGCGGGATTCCGATCATCTGCTGGAGTTCGACCAATTCGATCTGCTGATGATTGAACAGCCGCTGTGGCACGACGATTTTTACTTCCACTCGCTTTTGCAGAAGCGGCTCAACACGCCGATCTGTCTTGACGAGTCGATCCACAACAGACGGGATACGTTGGCGGCGATCGAGATGGAGTCGTGCCAGATTATCAACATCAAGCTGGGGCGAGTGGGCGGATTTTCAGAGGCGATTGCCGTGCATAACGCGGCGCAGGAACGCGGCGTGAGGGTGTGGTGCGGCGGAATGCTGGAGTCCGGCATTGGGCGCTCACACAACATTGCGCTCTCAACGCTTGAGGACTTTACGCTGCCGGGCGACGTTTCAGCGTCGGCGCGCTACTGGGCCGAGGACATCATCGAGCCTGAGGTTGTGGTGTCAAAGCAAGGTGAGATCGCGATTCCCGATACGCCGGGGCGGGGATATGACGTGCGGACCGACCTGGTGGAGAAACTGACGGTGCGCAAAGAGCAGATTCGCGCAATGGCAGTGGTTGGGTAGAACTATTTCGACGGCTATTGCTTGGCAGCTTTCACGGCCTCGGTGAGCGCGGGAACCACTTCCAGCAGATCGCCGACGATGCCGTAGTCCGCAACTTCAAAGATGGGCGCGTCGGGGTCTTTGTTGATGGCCACGATGCACTGCGAGCCCTTCATTCCCACCGTGTGCTGGATTGCGCCGGAGATGCCTGCCGCAATGTAGAGCCTGGGCGCAACGGTCTGGCCTGAGCTGCCGACTTGCCGCTCCATGGGCAGCCAGCCCGCGTCGCAGATGGGGCGCGAGGCAGCCAGCTCAGCACCGAGCGCCGCGGCTAGCTCTTCGATGAGCGGCAGATTGTCAGCGGATTTTATGCCGCGGCCGACACCGACAATCGTTTGCGCAGAACCAAGGTCGACGGTTTGCGCTTCCGCACGGAAGGGCTCGCTGGGACGGGTGCGGATCTGCGCGGCGTCGATGACAGGCGTGAAGCTGGAGATGGATGCTGCGCCCTCGGCCTGTGCCGCGGCTGCAAAGGCTCCTGCCTGGACCGAGAGAAAGCAGGGCCCTTTGCCCGAGTGCCGGTAGTTGCCGTTGAGCCGGCCCTGCATAAGCTGGCGCGTGAAGACCGGACCGGACTCGATAGCGATCACATCGCCAATGAGCACGGTTCCAAAGCGCGCGGCGAGCGCCGGAACGTAGTCGCGAACCTGGTAGGTGTGCGGGAAGACGACGTGCGTTGGGCTCTCGCTCTGGATGATCTGTTCGAGCGCTGCCGTGTAGCCGTCGGGCGTGTAAGCGGCAAGCAATGCGTGTTCCACGCGGACGATTTTACCGCTGGTTCTGGTGGCAGCTTCGGTGGCTTGCGCCTCTGTATCTGTGCCGAGCACGGCGACGGTGAGGCTGCCAGCGCCGCTAAGTTGTACGCCAGCGGTCAGAGCCTCCCAGCCGATACGGGCGATGCGGCCTGCGCGCTGTTCGAGAACTACAAGAACATTGTTCATAGCGCGCGTGCCTCCGTGCGGAGCTTTTCAACCAGCGCGGCTGCGGCTTGCTTGGGCGTGCCTTCGAGCATCTGCGTGGATTTTTTCCTTTGTGGCAGCGAGAGCTTTTCAAGCACGACCGTTGGGGGCGCGGTGGACACGAGTCCGGCAGCGGCGATTGCGCGCAGCTCTTTGTTTTTCGCGCGTTTGATTCCCATGAGTGTAGCGTAGCGGAGCTTGTTGCCGCCGGACTGAATGGTGAGGACGGCGGGCGTGGGGAGCTGGATGGTCTGGTACCAGCCTTCCTCCAGTTCTCGCTTGACCTCGATGCCGGAGGCAATCTTGTCGACATGCAGAATCAAAGTGGAGTGAGGCAGGCCGAGGAGTTCGGCGAGGATCACTCCGGTCTGGCCCTGGCCGAGGTCTTCCGATTGCAGGCCGGTGAGGACTAGATCGGGCTTCTCTGGTCTGATGGCGGCGGCCAGCAGTTGCGCCACGCCGAGAGCGTCGCGAGAGGCAAGGTCATCGGCCAGGATGTGCAGTGCGCGGTCAGCGCCTTTGGCCAGCGCCTCGCGAAGCGTAGTCGCGACGCGCTCCGGTCCCGCGCTGAGGACAATCACTTCGCTGCCGTCGTCGCCGGATTTTTCTTTGAGCAGCAGTGCTTCTTCAAGCGCATGCGCGTCAGGCTCGTTCATGGCGAACTGCAGATCGGACTCATCGATCCACTTGCCGGCGGAGTCGATGCGGACCGGCTCGTCGCGGTCGGGAACTTGTTTGATGGCGACAACAATTTTCATTTGGAGTGGCTCGCCTCCATCTTAAACGCCGCCGTTGCCGGGCTCGCGCACAGGCAGAGCACGCGCGGCGATCTGAGCGATGTCAAGAAGCTGCGGGGCGGCGCTATCGGCGGCGAACGCGTCGCGGAACATGCTGTTGCAGAAGGGGCAGGCTGTGCCGACAATCTCCGCGCCGGTTGCCGCAAGCTCCGCGGCGCGCACTTGGCCGATGCGCTCGCCGGACTCTTCGCCGAGGAAGGCGAGGCCGCCGCCGGCTCCGCAGCAGAAGCTGCGCTCGTGGCTGCGCGGCGCTTCAACAATGGTGCCCGCAAGCGAGGCGACGGCGCGGGGCTCGTCGTAGATGTTGCGATAACGGCCCAGATAGCACGGGTCGTGAAACACAATTTTTTCCTGGTTTTGGGCTGGCTGCAATTGGTGAAGATGGCGGGCCAGGAACTCGCTATGGTGCTCGATGATGGGCGGCGCGCCAAACTCCTTCCAGTCTTCCTGAATGGTGCGGACGCAGTGAGGGCAGATGGCGACGATCTTCTTGACTTTGTTCTTCGCCATGGCTTCAAGGTTGGCTTCGGCCAGTTGCTGAAAGACGAGGTCGTTGCCCAGGCGGCGCGCCGGGTCGCCGGTGCATTTCTCTTTGCGGAGAACGCCGAAGGTGATGCCGAGATGTCGCATGACGCGAGCCAGATCGGCGACGATCTCGCGGCCTTTGGGATCGTAGCTGCCCATGCAGCCGAGCCACAGGCAATACTCCTGCGTGCCGTCAAAGATGGGCAGTTGCTGGCGTTGGATGAACTTGTCGCGCTCCGAGGGGCTGATGCCGAGCGCATTCGAGCCGCGTTCGAGATTTAGAAAGAGCTGGCCGCCATGGTCGTCTTCCCATGTGCCTGTGTTGACCGCGCCGCGGCGCAGCCCGATGAGGATGGGCAGGTGCTCGATGCCGACCGGGCATTGGAACTCGCACGCGCCGCAGGTGGTGCATTCGAAGACCGCCTGCTGCGCGTTGTACTTGCCCAGCAGCGGTTCTGTGGATGCGGGGCCAAGGTCGTTGAGATAGTCGCGCAACCCAAGAACGACTTGCTTGGGGTTGAGCAGCTTGCTGGTGTTGTTGGCGGGGCAGTGCTCGGTGCAGCGTCCGCACTCCACGCAGGAGTAGGCTTGCAGGCTGACGATTTGCGTCAGGCTGTCGCCGGCGACCAGGCCGAAGTCCTCATCGCCCACAAGCGGCGGAATGCGCGAAAAGCCGCCGCGCGAGAAGAAGACCGTGAAAGGACTGAGCACCAGATGCAGGTGCTTGGTGTATGGAAGGATGGGCAGAAAAACAAACAGCGCGAGAGTGTGCAGCCACCACAAGGCGCGCGTGGAGGGGCTTGCATCGGCGGTAAAGAATGCGGCCAGGTAAGTGGCCATGAGCGCGAAGATGAGCAGCGCGATGAATCCAGATTCCCAGGAGAGTTTTTCGCCGAGCCATTTGGGGCGGAGGAAGAAACGGCGGACGAAAAGGCCGAGAATGCCTACCGCGCAGGCCAGCGCGAAGAGCGCAGCAAACAGGAAGTAGGCGCGGCCGAGGTAGCCATCGGGAGATAAGAAGCCGAGGCCGAAGACGGCGGCGCAGTGGTTGAGCGTGACCAGCACGAAGGCGCAAAAAGCCCAGAAGACGAAGGCATGAGCGAGACCGGCGGCGGGACGCTGGCGGATGACCTTTGCTTGCAGCGCCACTTCCCACACGAAATCGCGAATGCGCGGAAGAATGGGAGCGAGATGAAAGCCGGGGTCCTTCTTCGAATGGAGAATCTTGCCGAGAACCACGCCGAAGCGACGCCAGAAGAGCAGCACCGAGGCAAGCGCAAGGGTTGAGAAGAGCAGCTTCTCAGCCAGGGAGAAGTGTTGGGGCTCGGCGAGGCTTGGAAAAGCAAAGTTCATTTGTACTATGCGCGAAAGAACAACCGCAGATCCTTCGACTCACCACCCCCAAACTGTAAGGCGTTTGGGGCCCCGTTCGCTCAGGATGACAGCGGTTGTTTTGATATGAACTTCTGGGACATGACACTAGCAGCGGACGATGTTGGTTGCGGCAATGCCTTTGGTGGCGTTGCGGGTGTCGACCACGAGTTTGGATTGTGCCACGATGGCGCGGTAGTCGTACGCCGAGTGATCGGTGACGATGACCACGGCGTCGTACTGGCCAAGGTCTTCAAGCGAGGTGCATGTCATGTTGAGGTCGTAGTGGCGGCCACGGCCAACGGATGGAAAGAATGGATCGTTATAGAAGACGGTAGCGCCCTTTTTGCGCAGCAGTTCGATGATCGTGAGCGAGGGAGATTCGCGAAGGTCGTCGATGTCGCGCTTGTACGCCAGACCCAGGATGAGAATCTTCGATCCCTTCACGGATTTTGCGTGGTCGTTAAGAGCGGCTGCAATCTGGTCGATCACGAAGTAAGGCATGTCGGTATTGACTGCGCCGGCAAGCTCGATAAAGCGGGTGCGGAAGTCGAATTCGCGCGCCTTCCAGGAGAGATAGAACGGATCGATGGGAATGCAGTGGCCGCCAAGGCCGGGTCCGGGATAAAAGGCCTGGAAGCCGAAGGGTTTGGTCTTGGCTGCGTCGATCACTTCGTGAATGTCGATGCCCATTCTCATGCACAACTGCTTGAGTTCGTTGACAAGCGCGATGTTGACGCAGCGGTAGATGTTTTCAAGCAGCTTGGTCATCTCCGCGGCCGAGGGGCTGCTGACGGGAACCACGCGGTGAAAGATTGAGCCGTAAAGAGCCGAGGCGAGCGCAGCAGCGTCTGGGCCGCAGCCGCCAACCACCTTGGGAATATCGTGGCGGGCGACGGAGTCGTTGCCGGGATCTTCGCGTTCCGGCGAAAAAACTACGTGAATGCCGGACTGGCCGGCGGCGCGCGCGACTTTGAGACCGTGCGGGTTGCCGGACTCGAGCATGGGAGCGACGATCTCTTCTGTGGTGCCGGGATAGGTGGTGCTTTCAAGCACGATCAACTGATCGGGATGAATATGCGGAGCGATGGAAGCCACCGTTCCGGTAACATAGCTCAGGTCGGGCTCATGATGCTCGTTGAGCGGGGTGGGCACGCAGATGATGACCGCATCCATCTGTTCGATTTCAGAGTAGTCGGTGGTGGCGCGAAAACCGGCCTTCTGCGCTTCTTGAATGGAAGATGGAAGAATGCGCACAATATAGGACGAGCCCGCGTTGAGCTTTTCCACCTTGTCCAGGGCAATGTCAAAGCCCGTTACGCGAAAGCGTTCCGCACTGAATAGGAGCGCCAAAGGCAAACCCACGTAGCCCATACCGACGATACCGATCCGGGCCTGGCGCGTGTCGATTTTCTGCTTGAAAAGTGCAAGAGAATCAGTGGTTGCAGTCGTCATGATGACGATTGTAACGAACTGTACCAGATTGAAAACCCCACTTAGGTGTGAGCGGCATTAGTATCGTAATCAGAGTGGGCAGCTCTCGTGGCCACGCCCAACCGACCACCGCACAATCAACCGTTAATAGTTATTTCTTTGGAGTGATACTTTGGCCAAGTACTTAGTGACTGGAGCCGCCGGGTTTATCGGCCGCTCGATTGCAGCGGCGCTGTTGGCGCGGGGAGAAAGCGTCCGAGGTGTCGATAACTTGAGCACCGGCAAACGGGAGAACCTGGCGGGGCTTGAGGCCATGGAGTTTATTACCGGAGACCTCTCCAATCCCGCGGTGTGCGCCGAGGCTTGCAAGGGCGTTGAGATCGTGTTTCACGAGGCGGCGCTGCCGTCGGTTCCGCGCTCGGTGGCCGATCCCATTGCCACCAACATTTCCTGTGTGGACGCGACGCTCAATCTGCTGGTGGCGGCGCGGGCCGCCGGCGTGCGCCGCGTGATTTATGCAGCCTCGTCAGCGGCTTATGGCGACACGCCGACTTTGCCCAAGCACGAGGGAATGTTGCCTGCGCCGATTACTCCTTATGCCGTGGCCAAGCTCACGGGCGAGCATTATCTGGCCTGCTTTACGCGCGTGTACGGGCTGGAGACGGTTTCGCTGCGCTACTTTAACGTGTTTGGGCCGTATCAGGACCCGACCTCGCACTACTCCGGCGTGCTGGCTATCTTTTGCCGCAAGATGCTGGCCGGCGATCAGCCGACCATCTATGGCGATGGGGAACAGAGCCGCGACTTTACTTACATAGACAACGTGGTGGCGGGCAATCTGCTGGCCGCAGCCGCGCCGGCAGTAAAGGTGTCAGGCCAAATGATGAACCTGGCTACGGGCGCGCGGATCACGCTCAACCAGACCTTCGATATCCTCAAAGACTTGACCGGCTACGAAGGCAAGCCTGCTTATGCCGATGGGCGGGCCGGGGATATCAAGGACTCGCTTGCGGATATCAGTCGGGCGAAGATGCTGCTGGGCTACGAGCCGAAGGTGGATTTTCGCGAGGGCCTGCGCCGCACGGTGGAGTGGTATAAGACACTCCCGGTCGCGGTGTAAGAGCAGGGAACCGAGCACACTGAACGGATGAGACCGGAGTTCGCTACTCCGCGTCCTGATCGCGAGGAAACAGCTCCGGTTCGGTTTCGTGAGTGGCGGCTCCGGTGCGACGCCGTGCCGCTGCTCCGATCAAGCTGACAACCTCAAGCGACTGGATCGCCTGCCTGGGCACGTAGATGCGCTGCGTATTGGAGCGGGTATCGGGCGGCGTGAGCAGCAAGCCCGTGCCCTGCACGAGCGAGAGGTCGTTGGAGGCCAGGCCCTCAAGTTCGTCTCCGTCGGCAAGTGTCATGCGCAGCCACAGGCCGGCAGCACGAGGCCGCACTGAGAATCGCTTATGCATCAGCCGCTCGGGGTTGGCCTGGTCCGCAGTCTGGCTTAAGGACGGGAAGTCGCGGACGTAGCAGACCCACTTCACCTGGTCCCAACCAATGCGCATCACTTTGCCGGTCTGGTCGAGGATTTCCAGTTCAGCGGCGTTCTGGCCCAAAGCCGCGGCCGCGTAGCCGGCATACCACTCCCGGGAGAGCTTTCTTACGATCACAGGCTTGCGTGCGGAGGTCACTGATTTGGATTTTCGCACGATTCGGCGGCAAGCCATCGCCGAGGTGCAAAGCAACCAGGTTTGCGGGGAAGCAAAAAAGACTGGAGCGCAGGAAACTGGAATCGCATCGAACGTGGTGCAATAGACATCTAGTAAACGCGCCGCAGTTGTGTTAATGTACTGGTTTGCCGTCTCTGGTGGTTTTATCCCTAACAGCAACATCATCAAATACTTGGGAGCGGCTTGAGACGGCGGAAGCAGGGAACTCGATGCCCGATTACGTCTACCTTTTAGAAAACCGCCTCTCCGCCGACCAGCGCCACGCATTAAGCCAAATCCGCGAAGCAGCGCGCGAAGCCGGAATCATTCTTTTTTTGACGGGCGATGCAGTGCGCGATCTGACCAGCGGACACGCCGTTCGCGGCCTTGAAGTAGCGCTTCATGGAAATGCTCTCAAGCTTAAGAAATCAATAGAGAAACTTGGCGGAGTAGTGTGGGGTGAGCATGAGCCCTCGCAGAGCCTTTACCTGTGTTTCCCAGGGACCGTGCGCGTAGACCTGGTGAGCGCCCATACCGTGACCTATCCCAAGCCGGGCAAGCCGGTTTACCATCCGGCGTCTATTCAAGAGGACCTGCGTCGGCGCGACTTTACTGTGAATGCGATGGCCATTTCTCTGAACGAGGGGTCGTTTGGCCTGCTGATGGACCCTCTGAACGGGGCTGCGGATATCGAGGCCAGGACGCTGCGGCTGGTATCAAATTACGGATTTCTTGAGGAACCTTCGCTGCTGATTCGCGCCACACGGTACCGCGCCCGGCTGGGATGGGAGCTGGATCCACGGTCGCAGGTCCGTTACGACAATGCCAAGGAAGAGGGAGTGATCGAGTTCCTCTCTCAACATGCCTGCAGCCGGGAACTGGAACAGATTGGGCACGAGGAAGATGGGCTGGGCGTATTGCGCGCCCTTGAAACCGAGGGGTGGATGAAATCGCTCTTCCCGGCCTGGACCGCGGCCAAGGCAGACGAGGAGAAGCTGAAGGCATTGCACGATCTGGCGGTGAGCCTGCTCATCCAGGGAGTCCACGCAGATATGTCGGCGGCGCAGATGCAACTGTTGACGGCCAAGATGAACTCGAAAGATCTGGCTGAGCTGAAGAAGGCTCTGTTGCGGCCCGGCTTTGTGGAGGAGTGGAACAGCCTTGACGCGCTGGCTTCGGGATTTCAAAAGGTGCTGCTCGCCAAGGAAAATGCTACGCCTTCGGCCGGATACAAACTGTTTACCAGCTACGATCCCGAAGCGGTGCTGTGGCTGGGCTTTACCAGCAAAAGCGCGGTCGTGCAAGAGCGGTACAACCTGTTCCTAAAGGTGTGGCCTGAGGCGCGGCAGAACATTCCTCATGCCTTGATGCAGGAGATGAGGATTACGCCAGAACTCGCTAATTATGCTGAGATTACGCATGCAATCTTCCTGCAGCTGATCGATGGCAAGCTGACTGCGCCGGAGGAGATGCGCGCATTCCTCGAGCCTTATTCACCGCCTGCTCCGCCGCCGCAAATCACCATTAAGCGCACCCGCGCAAAGCGTGTGGAAAAGGTGAAGGAGCAGGAGTTCGACGAGGAAGAAGAGGATGAAGAAGGTCTTGGCGACGATGACTTGGACGATATCGGCGGAGACGATGACGATATCGATCTCGGCATCGAGATTCCAAAGGCAGATCTGAAAGACGACGATCTGGAAGAGGAAGAGCCGAGCGAAGAGGAGCCGGAGAACGAAGAGGAAGATGAAGACTCCGTTCGTCCCAAGGCGCACGGCAAGAAACCTGCGGCCGAGCCGGTGAAGAAGAAAGCGGCTCCTGAAGTTGCGAGGCCTATAGAGAAACCCGTCAAGGAAAAAGCAGTGAAGGCGGCTGCACCCGCTGCTCAAAAGGCCCAGGCAAAGCCTGCCGCCACGGCAAAAGAGGTGGAGAAGCCGGCGGCAAAGCCCAAGCCTGCTGCAAAGGCTGCGCCCGCTGCCAAAAAGCCCGAGCCACCGGCCAAGCCGAAGGTCCAGGCCAAGGCGGTCCAGGCCAAAGCGCCCGCTAAGCCCGCGGCAAAGGCACCTGTAAAAGGCAAAGCTCCGGTGAAGGAAGCTGCCAAAAGCAAAGAGACAAAACCAGCTAAGTCCGCAGCGAAAAAGCCGGCCCCCAAGCCGGCCCCAAAACCAGCAAAGAAGCGGTAGGCGATTGCGGCGGGTTATTGCTCGCCGCGCAGGCCGCGCGAAAGTGAAGAACAGGCTCTAGGCGTATGGAACCGGCCAAGGTGTGGATAGGCGTTGATATTGGCGGCACCAAGACGGCGGTCGTGCTGTCGTCTCAGCCGCCGGCGATGCTTGGCCGCATCGAGTTTGCCACATTGCCCGATCAAGGGCCGGAGCGGGCAATCGGCCTCATCAAGGAATCAATTCACAAACTCATCCACTCAACCGGAGTGGACAAGGCAAAGCTCGGCGCTATCGGCGTGAGTTGCGGGGGCCCCCTTGATCAGGCGGCCGGAGTAATTCAGGCGCCGCCCAACCTGGCCTCGTGGATCGATGTGCCGATTACCGCGATCTTGCGTGAGGAGTTTGCGCTCGATTGCCGGCTGGAGAATGACGCCAACGCCGGCGCGGTTGCCGAGCATCGCTTCGGAGCCGGGCAGGGAACCCGCCACATGATCTTTCTCACCATGGGAACTGGATTTGGCGCGGGCGTGATTACCGATGGCCGATTGTTGAGCGGCGCTAGAGGGCAGGCCGGAGAGATTGGCCACATTCGGCTCACCGCCGATGGGCCCGTTGGCTACAACAAAGCTGGCTCGGTTGAGGGATGGGTGAGCGGCGGCGGCATGGCACAAGTGGCCGTTCATGAGGTTGAGCGCGCAAAGGAGCAGGCGGAGACGACATCGCTGACTGCGGTCCTTGCTGAACAGGGAACTCTCACAGCGAAGGATGTATCCTTGGCCGCCGAGCGCGGTGATCAACTGGCTGCGCGCATCATCCACGAAACAGGCAATCGCCTTGGCGAGGCGCTGGCGATCGTCGTCGATCTCTTTAATCCCGAACGGATTGTGATTGGCGGACTGGCGATGCGGATGGGCGAACGGCTGCTTGGGCCGGCACGGCAGACAATGGAGCGCGAGGCGCTGCCGGCCTCCGCGGCCATCTGCCAGGTCGTTCCCGCAGTTCTGGGAGAGAGCATTGGCGATGTAGCAGCCATCTGCGTTGCCATGGGGATCTAGGGCGTCGCAGAAGATAAAATGAAGTTGCGCCCGGATGGCGAAATTGGCAGACGCAGCGGACTTAAAATCCGCAGACCGCAAGGCCGTGGGGGTTCAAGTCCCCCTCCGGGCACCAAATAAATCAATAACTTAAAAGATTTACCCTCCAAACAAGAATCACAAATATCTTGCTGGTGCCGCTTCTGGGGCCACTTTGTTCCAAGGCTGCTCGCATCAGCTTCAGGAGGGCAAATCCCATGCCGAGGAAAGTGCTTCGCAAGGAACGGGCGTCTTTGAAAAGGTGCCGGGCTCCGACATCTGGTGGATTCGTTTCAAGGTTGACGGCGTGGAGCATCGCGAGAAGGTTGGTCGGCGCGGCGATGCCATCAAGCTTTATGACCTGCGGAAGGGGGACGTAGTTCGTGGCGTCAAGATGCCGGCGAACATGAAGCATAGACACTGATGCACTTTGGTTGTTCAGGAAATATGGAGGCGGGTAAATACTGGAATCTTGAGGAGGTCCAGGATCGTGCCGAAAGCAATCGCAGCGCCAAATTCGGCGGCGATGATCGCGATGGGCAGTGGCGCCATTGCGATTCCGAGGGTTGCGAGAGTTGTAATGATGACGACATCTGCCACAGAAGAGAGTACGAGCAAAATGCTGGGTCGCAGACCCCAGAGATCCTGGCGTCCGCGAATGACATAAATCGTGGCCTGGCTGCCAAACACGAGGCTGACCACGCACAGGGTTTGAAGTGCACCGATGCCGAGATGCAACTCGAATTTACCCACTGCCAGGATTGCGGTTGAGAATGCAAGGAAGCAGAGACCGAGCAGCACTCCTGCAATCGTAATTCGCCCGATCTCCCAGGAGTTTGGGCTCTTTGATGGCCGCACCCGGTCAGTGGTCAGCGACATGGCAAGAAAGTCGCCAGTGATCATTACAATGACCATCAGCATCGGAGTCAGCACAGCGTGTCCAGTCATAATCAGGCCGACAGCCAAGAGAAGGACCTGCACGACTTTTTTCATGACCGAGTTGAGTGTGTAAGTGAGAATGCGCTGAAAAGTAACTCTGCCTTCTTTGACAGCAGCCACAATGCCGCCCAGCCCAGCCGCAGTTAGAACAACGCCGGCGGCCGATTTGGCCACGTCGGTTGCGGTCGAGACAGCAATACCAATCTGTGCCTGGCGCAGCGCGGGTGCATCGTTGGCGCCGTCGCCGCACATTCCAACCGTATGCCCACTCTTCTGGAACGCTTTAATGAGGTCAAACTTGCCTTCTGGAAGAACACCCGCAAAGACCGAGAAGTCTTCCGGCTTAATGCCATCCGGCAGTTTGCCTGGCGGGCAGACTGCTCCCTGCAATCCAACTGCGCGGGCAACAATTTCGGCTGTGGCCGGAGCGTCGCCAGTCACCATGACCGTGCGCACGCCTAGACCTTTCAGCTCGGATATAAGAGAGACCGAGTCGGCCCGAGGTGGATCGCTGAGGGCAATCAATCCAATGATCCGGCTGGAGGTCGCCGGTCCCGCGGCAACTGCCAAAACTCTAAAGCCTTGCTTCTCGAGTTCGTCAACGATAGCGGCTGCGGCGGGAGAGGGTGCGGTGAGGGTGACAACCGCAGTGAATGCGCCCTTGATAATCCGCTCAGAACTCCCCTGTGGATCTGTCGCGGTTGCTTCCGATGTTTTCTTTACCGGATCGAACGGAACAAAAACGGTCAGTTTTGGTAAGCCGGTGGCTGTCTTCTTTGATGCGGCAAGTTGAATGGCCGCATCAACCGGGTCTTCACCACCTACAGAACTCGCCAGCGCCGCCATTCCGAGAACGTGCGCTTCGTCGAATCCTGGCAATGGGCGAACGCTTGTGACGGTCAATTCATTGCGGGTCAGAGTGCCGGTCTTGTCTGAGCACAACACATCGATCGATGCAGCTTCGTCCACGGCAGAAAGCCGCGTTGGCAATACACCCTGCTTCGCTAGAGCGCGAGCGCCAATCGCAGCAGCGAGGGTGAATGTTGCCGGGAGAGCGACTGGAATGATGGCAAGTACCGAGGTCAGCAAAAGCGGAATCATCTCGCTTGAGGGCATCGCATGACGATAGGCGAAGGCTCCCATCGCAACGATAACGAAGCAATTGAAGATCGCCAGGTTGCGCACAATCTTGAGTACGGCTTTCTGCTGGGTACTCACTGCGTGTGCGGACCGAATGAGTTCCGCCGTGCGGCCGAATTTGGTGCGGGTTCCTGTCGCAGTAACAACGGCTGTGGCCTCGCCACGGCGGACAAGCGCTCCGGCAAACGTATCTGTGCCGGTGCCTGCTTCAATGGGGAGGGATTCGCCTGTAAGCATTGACTGGTCAAGCTCGACCGACCCTCCTGTCAGATGCACATCCGCAGCCACCACGCCGCCAAGCGACAGCTTCACCACGTCGCCGCAAACCAACTCCATTGCGGGTACAGTCTTCCATTCGCCATCTCGCTGGACCGATGCGTTGAGCGCGAGTCGAGATTTGAGGGCGGTAAGAGTTGCCTGGGCGCGGCTTTCCTGGAAGTAAGCGAGAGCCGCATTAAAAAGGAGCAGAGCTGCTATGACAGCAGCTTCGTAGTATTTGTGCAGGACGGTCTCAAGCACGATGGACGCTTCAAGCAGCCATGGTACAGGTGCCCAGAATTTCGCCAAGGCGTTGCGCAATGGATGAGCCGAAGTATCCGGCATGGCGTTGGGCCCATCTTTTTCAAGCCGGGTTCGCGCTTCTTCGGTTGATAGTCCCTTTGGGGCGATGTCCTGAGCAGGTTGCACAGCCTGAGCGGCTGCTGTCGGGGCAACGACACTAGTTGAACTCAATGCTAGCCCCCTGTACCGCTAACCTGGTCATTTTGATCAACCCGACCTCACTTCCGATCAATGCGATTGGTTGGCAAGAGATTCACTGAATGCGCTGGCTTGCCGACGCGCCCGCACGAGTGCCGAGGCTTGTGCGCCCATGACCGTGTGGTGTGCAAAGAACCCTTGGCGCCAGATATCGAAACTTCCACCTTTGACACTCAAACTAGGGCGAAGGGGCGGGTCGCTCAACTGATTTTGTGCATCTGAGGGTCGGCCGAACTGAGTATTGAATCGCGCATTTTGTTTTGCGATCCGGTAGCACTTGAGTAGGGGACAAGATATTTCAAACGGACGTCTCATTCGTGGTGCCGTTACTCGACCAAAGGTGTATCCGAGCGGCATGAACGGGGACAAAATCCTCAACGTGCCACGGCAACGGGAGCCCGCATTTCTGGCAGATGTTCAGGGCGGACAGTGATTTGGCAGCGACGTGTAAACTGCCAACGAACCGCCCTGAACAGAATTCCACCGGTCATCCGGACCCTTCACATGGCCGTTCTTATTTCTTGCTTCCGCTTACGTGCCCGTGCCCATCCCGAACTTCATTTCCTTTGAAGTGGTCAATTTTGTCGAGATGTTTTGTCGACTCGGGTTTGTCGCCACGCTGTGGTTTTGGGCCGGTGTAGCCATGCTCGGGATGGAGACGATTGTTTACATGGCCTTTGAAGTTGTCAGGGCCATGAAACCACTGTCCAGCGCCGATGAAAACGCCACCTGTAAACCATTCCGGGCCGTAGTAACCGTACGGTGCGCAGTCATATGGAGCGACGTCATAATAGCCGTAGGGACAATCAGGTGCAGCTCCAATCTCCACGGTCACCTGAGCCACGGCTTTTGGAGCGGTTGCCAGCATAAAACATCCAGCTACAGCTGCTAGTAGAACAAGCTTAATTCCACTCATAATCTCTCCTCGCCATTCTGGGGCCTTCAATGAAGGCCCTCGATCATCCAACGTAGTGCCCCGGATCGTCATGGTCTGAGCAAAATGGACCACGTTTGATTGTTGAGCAAGATTCGGTCAACTATGGAATCGTCATAGTCCTTGTGCGCTCGTTTGCCGACATCTAAGTAATTGGACCTGGCACGTAGAGAAATGGGTTCGCTTTCCAGCGAACCCGCTCATGAGGCATTTGGGAAGGACAAAGCTGAGTGAACAGAAATTGCGCGGAGGATTGGGAGGGCTGCGGCAAGATAGTTACAGCGCGGGTGTGATTGAAGATGCCTCTTTGCTCGAAGAATACGGCAGCATCCGCTCCACATATTGAGCAGTTTTGCTCACAATCGGAAACCTATATGAACAGGCCACGGATTCAAGTTCGTCGATGCTCCGTTAGGTTGTGTGCTCGATTCCCGTATCCAGCGAGGGTTCTTCCGTCTGGTCGGGCCGGTCCGATCGAACGGGAATTCCGCTGATAAGGCCCTGATAGTTTGTGAGGCGCTTGCCGAGAATCAACACGCCCTTGTCCGTGATCTCATACTCGCGAATATCCTTGGCGTGATTACCGCCTCGCATCTTGATGACCACCATGATCTTGCGAAGCTGGCCATCGATGGATACGTACCGCAGCCGGATGATGTCATCGGTGAGGAAAGAAATTGAGTAAGTACTGAACGGAAATTCGGTGAAAGTCTCATCGACTTCAACCGTGCTTAGAATCGTAACCCCAATTCCCGTCAAAGCGAAGATCATGCGGTAAAGCGATTCGCGAAAGTCGGCGCGGAAGCCAGGCGACAGAGCCATTTCAAAGCCGGCCAGTGAATCGATTACCAGGCGTTTGGCGCCAATCTTCTGCACTGCATCGAGAATCGAGTGCATGGTCTCATCCACGGATAGATCCAGTGGACGCAAATAGAGGATCGTGAGTTTACCGTCTTTCTGCGGCGTTTCCAGGTCCAAACCTAGACTGGCGGCTCGCTCCGCATACGCTTCCGGGCGCTCTTCAAAGACCGCTACAATTCCCGGTTCTCCCTGACGTATGCCTTCAGCAATGAACTGGGTTGCGAGGACAGATTTCCCGGTTCCCGAAGACCCTGCCACGAGGACACTATCGCCTTCGCGGACGCCACCATCCAGCATCTTGTCCAACTCCGCGATGCCGAAGGAAAGGCGCCGATCGCGGGGCGGATTCCTCTTGCGCGCGGTCAGCCCGAAGGTGCGCGAGAAGGCTTGCACTCCGGCATCGGTGATGCGGAATGTGTGCAGTCCGGGCACGGAATCCTGACCGCGCAGTTTGATGATCTGCAATTTACGCACAATTGAATTGCGCTCCGCCGTTTGGCGCAGCCAGAGCAGGCCATCGGCGACGGTAAAGATGGGATTGTCGCGTAACTCATCCTCCGCATATTCGCCGATCAAGAAAGTTGTAGCCTGCCAACTGGCCAGAAACAGGGCTAACCGTTGAATGAAAGATTGCAGGTCCATGTCGCTTTCCGGCTTCCGAACCATGGTTCGGAAGGAGTCGACAACCACAACAGCGGGGTTGGCTTTTTCAACTTCCCTGGTAATCTGCTCCAAAACCGCGCCTAGATCCTTCTCCAGGACGACCTGGCTCAGGTTGATAAAGCGTATGGCGCCGGGCAGCTTGGCCGGATCGAAGAATGTGTATTGCTGCTGGTATCGCAGCATTTTGATAGCGGATTCGCCCAAGACAGTGAAATAGAGCGCAGGACGTTCCTCGGTAGCATTGGCGAACACAAACTGGTGTGCCAGCGTCGTCTTCCCGCTTCCGGGTGCACCCGCGATAATGTTGAAGGAAAATTCCGGGAGACCGCCACCCACAATCTCGTCGAGGCCTGGAACTCCAGTGGGTAGCTTGTTGATCTTCACTTTGTCTTGGGTGTTCACACTTTTCTCCCGTGTAACGAATTGCGATCTTCAAAGATTTCACCTGGCCAAGTGCTGCGCAGCAGGCTGAGTGTTAGGGCTTCGCCCAGGAAGAGACGAAGCAGTCCGAGTAAGCGGGCGATGAGAATGATTTCTCCATCGCTGGGGCGATCGTTGTCCATGTTGATTTGAGCCTCAATCGCGGCCATGCCCTGTAAAGATCCATCCGCGTCAACACGAGCCGCGCTAAGACTGGGAACTTCCGGCCTGGCCAACGTCAGTGCGCGAGAGGCGAGCGACTGAAAACCGGCGACTCCCACAAATTCACCAAGACTCTGGCGCAGCTTCTCGTAGACGCGAAGGGTCGAAGACTCCATTGACTCGGAGGGCTTGCCCGAACCGGCTTCATACGTAATAAGTCGATGGGCTAAATCTCGCATTCCAGGGGCAGCCGTCATATTCAAATCAGCATCGTTCAAAGTAGAAGATTTAACTTGCCGTTTTACGCTTCCGAGGAGAATGAGGGCGGTGATTCTGCCCTTTTTTGAAGCACTCAATTCATGTAGCGATTCGTTTGCAGGTCAGGCACCTCGTCCTGTGGACCGCCAGCCTTGCTTCGGATGAGTGTGAAAACGTCCAGGACAGACGCAATACTGCTAATGTTCCCCGCAACACTTACGAGCCCATCTTCCATGCCCGGATGTCTGTCTGCCAGAGCTTCAATGCGTTGGCCAACATTTCTCAGGCTATCAATTTCCAGCAGAAGATCCTCGAAAGCCGCAGCCATTACCGGCCCATCTGCCGCAGAGGTTATCATGTCCTCTGTAGTCCTGGCCGACACCGGGCTGACTTCAACCTGAAGGCGTAAATCTTCGATCAAACGCAGCGTTGTTGCCTCGCCCAGGAAGGTAAGAAACAGCCCAAGCAGCTGCGCAATCAGAATGATTCCGGCCTCGCCATCCTCTTCTGAGTTCGTCTGCGACTCAACTTCGCCAAGACCCTGCAAGCCTCCGTTCGCCGTAACCTGCACCGCGCTGAGCCGGGGTGATTGCGACTTGGCCAGAGCCAAGGCACGGGAAGCGAGCGCCTGAAAACCGTCAACTCCCACGGGTGACCCGAGCTGCCGGCGCAGCCTCTCATAGACGCGCACAGTTGCAGGTTCGGTATGCAGGGAGGTTGTAGTTGCATCGGCCTCGCAAGCAACGAGGCTGCGGGCCAATTCACGCGTCTTATGTGGTGGAAGCATCGGTTTCGTTCTTTCTTAACACGCTACGCCTCGCCTTGTAACGTGAAGCGGCTGTCCCAATGATACTCTCAAGCTGATTGCTCTGGTGGCGGAATCCACGGCGCGCTTCATCAGACTCCATATTGGCGTCACGTATTGGAGGAGACGCGAAAATATTTCTGCAAATGTGAGCAAAATTGCGCAGTATCCGGCCGATGCAACCATATTCTAAAGTTTATGCGGAAGTGTGCAGCCGGCGAAAATGCCATGAATGCTTAGTCGAATGAATAAGATCTGGCATCCCGTGGCTCCGCTTGCAGTCGATAATTCTTTCCACACTGCATACCGGCTGTTAACGTCGTGGCACTACAATCGAGCATCCATCCAGTGGTCATCCTGCAAGGGCCGCAATCGGAAGGAGGCCGTGCAATGGTTGAACTTGAAAAGTCCGGATTCGACACCACCGCCTTCCTTGCCCACGCTGGCCTGGGGCGAAGGGTCATTCAATTTACGGCAAAGGATGCCTTCTTTTCGCAAGGAGATCTCGCAGACTCAGTTTTTTATCTTCAGAAGGGCCACGCAAAGGTCACTGTGGTTTCCGTAGCCGGGAAGGAAGCTACCATCGCGCTTCTTGCCGCCGGTGACTTTGTGGGCGAAGAGGCGCTCGCGGCCGTGCCGGGGTTACGTTTGGCCACCGCCACGGCCATTACCGCCTGCACCGCTCTCAGAATCAGCCGCGGAGAGATGATCCGTGTAATGCATGAGGAGCATAGTTTCTCAGACCTCTTTTTGAAGGTCCTGCTGGAGCGCAGTATGCGCATTCAAGCCGACTTGGTCGATCAGCTTTTCAACTCAAGTGAAAAGCGCTTGGCGAGGATTCTGTTGCTGATGGCGGAATTCGGCAAGCCGGGCGAACCGGAACAATATATTCCAAAGATTTCACAAGAGACCCTGGCGGAGATGATCGGCACCACCCGCTCCCGCGTGAGCTTCTTCATGAATCGATTTCGCAAACTCGGGTTTATCGAATACAACGGGCGCATCAAGGTTCACAAGTCGCTGTTGAATGCTGTTCTGCTTGATCGATTACACGAGGTCAACCCCGATAGACCTCCAGCTTCGACCACTGCGCGAAGTTGATCGAAGCCTACCAGAAGCGCCTAGCATGGGCAGAATTGAGCAAATTGGAGTTGAGTGTAGTGGGCACTGAGTAGACTCAAGACTCATGCTCAGGCAGAATGATCGCAGACTTCTACGCGGTCGGTGCAGCCAGGGCGCCGAAACCGTCGCGGCCTGACTCGGTTTGGCGTGGCTTATTCATCTCCCTTTTCACTCGGGAGAAAATCCTTCTTTCAGTCCTGGTTCGGCCTTTCTTTTTCATGAAGCTGCCCTTCTTTGAACGATGAGCGGTGAATTTCCGATCGAAGATCAAGGGCTCATTCAACCAGCCAATTGTTAACCCATGGAGGCGGACTTATGAACAAGGATCGCGTGAAGGGTACTATCGATGAAGTTATGGGAAGCGCCAAGCGCAGGGCGGGCGAATTGACAGACAACACTCAGTTGCAGGTCGAAGGCATGGTCCAGCAGGTAAAGGGGAAGGTTGAGGATGCCTGGGGCAAGGCCAAGGACGTGGTTCACGAAGCCAACCAGGAAGCAGAAGTTAAACACGACACCCGCATCAAGGTGGAACTTGAGTGTTCTGCATCTGAGTCCCAAAACAAGAAGCCTGCCTGATCTTCATCGAACTTACAACGCGCGGCCAAATCTTAAATGAAGCCGATTTCGCGCGAAGATAACTAGCTTGGCCTCTTATCCATCCTGGGCCTTCGCCTGATCGAGGAAAGAACACTCCTTCCGTCCTATGTCGACATCTAGCCCATATCGATGGATTCGGTCATTGTTGAGGTCGCTCGGCCCCGGGATCATTACAGGGGCCGCAGACGACGATCCATCCGGTATTGCCACATATTCAGTTGCAGGTGCGCAACTCGGCACCAAACTGCTCTGGACCGCACTTCTCACGTGGCCCTTAATGGCAGCAGTGCAAATGATGTGCGCCCGAATTGGAAAGGTTACAGGGCAGGGCCTTGCCGGGAATCTGAGCAAGCGATTTCCACGATGGCTTTTGCTCGCTCTCGTCATCGCCCTTTTGGGCGCGAACACGATCAACATCGCGGCAGATCTGGCCGGCATGGCTGATGCGGCTTCGATGCTTTGCCGAATCAACTCACGCTGGTTTGTGGTGGCGTTTGCACTTCTCATTTCGTGGGCAACGGTGAAGCTCGAGTATCGCCAAATCGCCAACGTACTCAAGTGGATGGTCCTGGTACTCTTCGCCTATCCAATCACCGCGTTCGTGGTGGGCGCCAACTGGGGGCAGGTGCTTCACGATACCCTCGTGCCATCTATGCCGCATACCAGGGACGAATGGGCAACGTTGGTTGCTATCCTCGGTACCACAATTAGCCCATACTTATTCTTCTGGCAGGCAAGTGAAGAAGTTGAAGAGGAAAAGTTGTCCGGTCAAAGCACGTTGGCGTTGCGAAAGGGAGCCACAATTGCGGAGCTTGAGCTGAGGAACATTGACGTGGGTGTAGGGGCGTTCTTCTCGAACATGGTTATGTTCTTTATTATCCTCACCACCGCTCTGACGCTTAACCGCCATGGCATTACACACATCGAGACATCTCGCCAGGCTGCTGAGGCCCTCCGGCCTTTTGCGGGCAACTTCGCAGCCGTCCTTTTCACCTTAGGGATAATTGGGGTAGGGTTCCTTGCCATACCTACCCTGGCTGGTTCAGCCGCATACGCATTCGCTGAGACACTTGGGTGGCGCCAAGGCCTCAACAAGAAATTGAAGCAAGCCCGCTGGTTTTATGCTCTGATTCTGATCTCAACAGGAGTGGGCGTCGCGTTGGACTTTGTTGGCGTTAACCCGGTCAAAGCTCTTTATTGGACCGCCGTAGTCAATGGTTTGCTTGCTCCATTCCTTCTCGTCGGAATCCTGGTTGTTGCTGCCGACAAGAAACTGATGCAAGGCCAACCTAGTTCCCACTTGGGGTTAGCTTTTGTGGCAATCGCCGCAGTTGCCATGTTTGTCGCAGGTGTGGCGATGTTCCTTGTGTAGCAAGGGAAAACTCAAACACCCCAGAGCCTTCCTGTTGCCATAGTCTCGTCCATTTCAGCGTATTTTTTCAATACCTCGGTGCGATAACCGGGCGAGATCGATACTGCCTGAGCGGCAATCCGCTCGCAATAGCCGCAAGTCTGGCAGTCCAGGGAGGCGCAGTCGCGGTTGCGAAAACTGGCCAGGAAATCCTCCGGGATCTTCTGCGCATCCAGCCGGATTGGACACTCCGGCAGCGGCGAGAGCCAACCTTGCAATCGCGCCAAGTCGATCATCGGTTTCAGTCGCAGTGGATTCACTTGCCTCGGCTTCAAGAAGTGACGCAGATTCCAAAGCGATTCCTTGCGGACCGGTTGCTTGAAGCCATACGACAGTAGCAGTTCGGCCAGATTGCCATCGAAGCGTCGCTCGCTGTAGGCTTTGACGCGACGCAGCAGTTCCGCCGAAGGAATTCCCCGTTCAAGAAGCTTGAAGGTCGTATACCCCATCGCTTCATAGACGGCGAGATCCTCTGGCCGAATCCAAGCGGACTTGATGAACTGCGACGGATCCGTCAGACGCGTGCGCGAACAGCGCATGAAGCAATAGTCAATGAAGAGTGTGCTGGTGTCGTCTGACGCATGAGCGAAACCGCTCTGATGATACGTCTGCATCGGGCAGTTCATGAGGCAGACGTGGTTCGCTATCAGTTCCAGATCACAACGAACCGCTTCACGGATGGCCGCCAGACGGCGAAAGTTCCGGTTGATCGAGAAGCTCTCCAGCACGATTGCATCCGCCCCGAGATCTTCCCAGAAGCGGGCGCGGCGGGGCGTGTCCACTTGAGCATAAATCCCGACTCTCACCTTAAATTCGGGAAAACGGCTTTTTACCAGTTCCAGAAGAAATGGCGTGGACACGGTGACCCGGCGCACACCCAATTCCCCCAGCTTGCTCAACAGGGCCGTCACTTTTCTCTGCCAAGGGATGGTCCATTCGCGATTTCCAAAACAGGCGCCGTTCAGGAGGTAATTAAAGGCAATGCCATGACGCTCGAGCAGCCGGATGTAATTCCGCAGATCAGTTTCCGACAGCGGTGTCGCCAAGTAGCGGGGACGACCACCGCTGACACCATCGGTGGGAAATTTGCCGTAAACTTCATCAACCGGATAGCCAGCGAGTTGGGGAATCAATTCCGGGTCATAATTCGCCGCCAGTGAAAACTTGGTCGCGCGGGGTGTCACCCGAACGGCACCCTTATCGGAACTGGTTGTTTTCACAAAAATCCTCGAATCTTTCAATGCTCAACGGCGAGTTGGTTGTCACGCCATCTTCAAACGCATTTGCAACAGCGGATGCTGTCCGAGAAGCTTTGTGCGTCGTGTCGCCATTTTGCTTGCCTATTTGTTTCGACACGGATGGTGTATTTTGTCAAAGCTCTCAATGTCTTGGTTTGAGCTTTTCCGGGAATAAGTATTTACCACTTACGACGCGTCCTCAGCGGGCTTGGGGATAGCCCGCTGCTAGGCGGGAGTGACGTCTGTTGCCTATTCTCCCACAGCCTTTTCAACCTTGCCAACGAAGTGTTGAACTTTGCCCCCATTCTTCTCGACCTCTCCATTCGCTGCCAAATCAGGATCGTTGGTGAGTTCTCCAGCTTTTTGTTTGATCGCGCCTTTCACCTCGTGAAGAGTGCCTGTTGCCTTATCGTCAGTGCTCGGTTTCATAAAGAAGATCCTCTCTGTTCGGTTGCGGATTTCATTGGTTGACATTCAAGAGACTGTTAAAGTGTCCTCCACATGGACTTCCAAAGTGCATGTACATGGATATGGTCGCCGACAAATGAATCAGACATTGGATCACCGGTACTTCATTATCCAACGCTGCTTCATTTCCCACAGGTAACAACCAGCATGACGCGATCCTGTGTGGCAATGATGGTCGTATTTGCTCATTGCACTTTATGCATCGAGCGATGGGAACGAACTGATTTGAGCGAGTATATCGGCTCGATGGATGTGTCCCAGATTGCACAGCACATGCAGATGCAAGCTGAAAGAATCCAAATGCAAGCCTTCTCGGCATTCAAAGATGCCGGGAGGCGCTTTAGCTTGATCAAATCGACAGAGTGCCAGGCATAGCCTGGAGTGAGGAAGATCTGAAATGCTAATTATCGTGTTGGTAGTTGTTCTGGTGCTCGTCTTGGGCGGTGGTGGAGGATACTACGGCTACGGGCGGTGGGGTGCAGGTGGCGGCGCTGGCATTGGCCTCGGTACGATTCTTCTGATCTTGCTGGTTTGTTATTTTCTTGGACTATTCCGATAGCGACCTTGGCAGGACTGCTATGCCGATGAAGGTAGGTAACAGAGCAAATATTGCCGATGTGCGCGCCCTTACCAGAGCGATGTGTTGCTTTGCAAGAAACCTGAACACCCAGCATTACCTCCAATACCTGCATACTTCATTACGATGCGGATAGTCTGTGGAGCACATCCTGTGCAAGTAAGTATCCGTCTCTTCATTGGCGTTGCTTGCGCTTCTGGGCGGATTGGCTGCACGTGCGGGTGGGGCAGGAGTGATGATCGGCGCAATGCGCGTGGCGTTCTGGGGTGGATTTGCGATGGCAATGACCGCTGGCATCGGATGGCTATTCGGAACAGTTGACTAAGCACTGCAAGCTGGGTGCGGGGGAGGATGGTATCAAGAATTACCATGCCCTCCGCAGGTGCATCTGACATCTGTGTAGAACAATCGCTTTCGCAGTCAAACAAAAGGAATGCCATATGGAACTGGGTATGATCGAACTTGGCCGGATGGGGAGCAATATGGTTCAGCGCCGTTTGCGGGCCGGCCACCAAAGCGTTGTCTACGATCTTCACTCGGAAGCCGTGGAATCACTTGTCAAAGAGGGCGCAATAGGCGCGAATTCGCTTGAAGATTGTGCGAGCAAGCGAAAACGCCCCGCATAGTCTGGATGATGGTACCGGCAGCGGTGATTGATCCAACGCTGACGGCCAACAACGCTTTCTTGTCGGCTATGCACCCCGATGGCGCTTCTGACCAGGGTCGTGAGCCAGGACGTTTCGGCTTCTGGGTAGAGAACACCTGACATGTGTGGCCTTTGCGATCAACCAGGGCTAGCAGGTAATGTATTGGCGCGAGGAGCCGCTGGAGCTCGATGCCGTCATGGATGGGAGTTGGGGAAGTGGGCTGCAGATGACGAATGTTCTCCCTGAAGGTGATCAGTCGCCAGAACTCCAGGTCAATAAAGGGAAGTACGCCGAGGTCTTCCCAGTCGGCATAGCCGGGCACGCACCGCGCGGGACATGCTTCGATAGCGCCGGAGCGAGCCGTGCATATCATCACTGTCTCCGACCCCGAGAAAAAGGCGGCGGTTTACAACGAAATGGTCGTGCAGATGAATAAAATTGGCTGGGCAGCCCGTCAGACCTGCAGATTTGGCCGCGGATTCGCGCTTGATCTGTATCGGAGAAACGCTTGCTATTGACGAGATCTTGCCCAATATCGAGTCGGCACCACTGCCGGTGTTCCATCGGCACACATCACCATCTCGACGCCGCTTGTCCGGTCATGAACAATACCTCCGTCGCGCGCGGATTCAAATATCTCGACCGTGTCCCAGACCCACTCGTTGGGCTTTTGCGCGCCCAGATCGTCCAGCACCAGCACCTCGGCGGCAAAGACTTGCTGGAGGAGTTCCAGTTAGGTGGTCTGCACCTGCGGGTTGTAGCTGTTCTGGATGCACTTGAGCAGTTCGCGATAGTCGCAGAAGAGGCCCTTGACGCCATACTCCAGCACCAACCGTTGAAGCATGTCCACGGCCAGGTGGATCTTGCCCACCCCGATCGATCCGGTGAAAAGCAACCCCTTGCCGGGGTTGAGCATGTACTCCTTGGCGAACGTGGGCGCGGTCTGGAGGGCGCTGTTCAGCGAGGGGTCAACACGGGAGAAGTGCGCCACGTAGGAGTCCAGGGAACAATGGCGGTAGCGTTCGGGGATGCAGGCCGCGGCGATGCGGCGCTCTTCGCACTCCATTTCCTGCACTCGCAGGCGCGCAAGCCCCATTGCCCTTCGGCGTTGAGCACCCGCACCAGCCCCACATCATCGCAGATCGCGCAGTTGAGCCATTCCTTTTCCAGCATAGCGCAGCCGCCGGCCGGAGGCCCTGTGCTTCGTCCATCCCTGTTTGTGGAAAAGGCCGCCGCATGCCTTTGCAGCGCGGCCCGGAGGTAGGAAATGGTGTCGGAATCAGAGCGGTTCCCCAATCCATATCCATGTATGCTGGCTGGCATCGTAGAAGGTGGCTTTTGCTTCCACCCCACCGTCGAAAACGAGCGCCAGAGGGAGGAGAGCTACACCGGCAGGCCGACGCGCTGGGCTATTGCTTCGCCTTTGCCCGGAGATAAAGTGAAAGGCCTGAGTCGGCATTTTTCCGCAGGTTCTGGAAGTTTTTATAAGAGGCGACACTTTTGGCGCGATCGCCGGAAAGCTCATAGGCGCGTGCAAGCCCAAGCGTAGCCATGGCACTGACCGGGTCAGTTAGAGTCAGCTGTGGATGATCGAGGATCTTTTGAAACTCCGCGGCTGCCTGTATTCCCTGCCGGGCATCCAGATATGCCTCGCCACGAAAATAGATGGAATAACAGGTCAGAAAGGCGACACGATCCACAGCATGAGATCCAAATTCGGTGGGCATGGCTGGGGCAAGTTCATTGAGAATGGCATCCGGGTTGTTCA
>Ga0302320_10003563_pt1 | contig 36110 bp, 33 predicted proteins | sample Bog_T0_3_FD_202130 | JGI IMG/M metagenome (GOLD analysis project Ga0302320, IMG submission 202130) | Peat permafrost microbial communities from Stordalen Mire near Abisko, Sweden - Bog_T0_3 | ecosystem: Environmental > Terrestrial > Soil > Wetlands > Peat | place: Sweden: Abisko, Stordalen Mire...
TTCCGTTTCTTCCATGCCAGCATCGTGATCCCGACCGACATGAAGGCCGGAGGGATCACCAAAATCAGAATGCCGCTACGCAGCGCTTGAATGATGCGTGGCCCGGACGATGCCGCCTGGGTGTAGCACAGCGAACAGCTCTGCGCGTGTGCGGGAAGCGCGAGCCCGAGGCAGAACAGAATCGCCACGGCCAACATCCCGAATTTGAGTGAGCGCGCGACCATCGCCGACAAGACCCTCTTTCTTGGAACTTTCAATGATAACTCGAAAAGGGCGCGCCGAGGATGATTCGGAAGGAATCTGGCCAGCTATATTGCATCGCCGCTAGCACGAACAAGATGAATATGCCGACAAAGATTTTCATGGCACGATTTTCTTCGGACAGGTGCATAAAGAAAAGCACTCCGATGGCGGCTTCGACAAAGGCGATAGCCAACATGCTGAAGAACTTTTGCGAACCGTCGATATGCTGGTACGCGAGGACGAACTGGAGCGCAGCGATCGCCAGAATCACCACATAGGTGACTAAATACTTGCCGATCCCACTGTCTTTGACGTTGCTTGTTTGAGCCATATAGTTTCCTCGGGCTTAGTGAGCTAAATTCATCAGGTAAACCAGCGGAACGACAAACATCCAGACCAGATCGACAAAGTGCCAGTAGAGGCCGACAACTTCGACATCAACGGCGCCGGAACGTCCGGCCTTAACCCGCAGGGCGACTACAGTAAGAGCGATGACGCCGCCCGTGACGTGCAGTAGGTGCAATCCGGTGATGCAGAAGAAAGACGCGCCAAACAGCGCCGTCCCCCAGGGATTCTTAAACAGTGTGACGCCTTCGTGGATCAATCCCGCCCATTCGCGCAAGTGAAGCGCGGCAAACGCGACTCCGAGCAGAACGGTAATCAACATCCAGCGCACCGTTCCAGCCGTATCACCCACTCTAGAGGCGCGAATGCCGAACAGCATGGTCAAGCTGCTGGTCACTAGGATGAACGTCATGATGGCCACATTGGTGATGCCTTCGAATGGCGTCGGCCAGTTGGGTGTCGAGTTGCGCAGGAAGCCGTAAGCCAGCAGGCAGGCGGCAAAGGTCATGGCGTCCGAAATGATGAACAGCCACATGGCCAGTTTCTTGGACGGGATGGAAAACGGGGAGGGTTCCACTAAAGCCGTGGAATGTCCGCCCAGCGTGGGAGTCGCGTGGCTCACAGTGCCTCCTGAGTCGAGTTTCGATGTGATTGTATTCATTGCGCTGCTTTGCCGCTTAAATTCTTGCCCACAAAATGTACAGAAGGTACAGCCACAAAATTCCGATGAAGTGCCAGTAGCGGCACATCGCCGTCAGCGTGCTGCGGCGCAAAGTCATGCGCTCCAGTTTGACGCCGACGTAGAGCAGCCCGATCATGCCGCCCAGAACGTGCAGCGCGTGCAGCACGGTGAATAAGTAGAAGAACGAACTGTTCGGGCTGGTGGACATATAGAGTCCCTGCGCCCGAAGTTGCAGCCACGCGGCGTATTGTCCGGCGATGAAGAGAGATCCGAGGAAAGCTGTCGCCCCCAGCCAGAGCGCTGGCTTGCCGGATCGCACGCTGCGCGCACTCATACGAATGCCAATCTGACGGCGAGTGATTTCCAGACTGACGCTACTAAGCAGAATGACTACCGTGTTAAGGAAAAGAATCGGCGGCAAGGTGAGATGACGCCAGTCGAGCGCTCCACCTTGGCGGACGACCAACGCGCTGGTAAACGCGGCGAACGACATGACGATGGCCGCGATCAGCACCCACATCGCGGTGCTCGCCGGTGGCTCGGAGAAATCTTTGAGCGACCGCATCGGACCGTCCGCGGGGACGGGAATGCGTCCTCCGCCGCCGAGATCGGGCTGCCACTTTCCCGGCTCGCGGGAAGGTTTCAGCTTGGGTTGCTCGTGTACTGTTGTCGCCATTTATTCTTTTCCTTTGACTGCTGTTTCTATGCTTCGTCGTGCAGCGTCTTCACTTGCTCGGGAGAGGCTTGCATCACGTAATCGCCGGTCGAGCTCTCCACGCCGTATTGGTAAGGGTCGTGGTACACGACGGGAATGGTGTCGAAGTTATTCCACGGCACGGGCGTCTTCGTGCTCCACTCCAGCGATGTGCCTTCCCACGGATTGTCCGAAGCTTTTTCGCCGAACCACAAGCTGTGCAGGAAGTTGAACAGGAAAATCATCTGCGCAAAGCCGGTGAACAGCGCCGCGATGGTGATGAACTTGTGCACCGGAATGAGCGGCTGGAGGTAATCGTCTACGAAGGCGGAGTAACGCCGAACGTTAGCCGCAATGCCGAGATAATGGAACGGCATAAAGATGCAATACGCCCCCACGAACGACATCCAGAAGTGAACTTTGCCCCAGGTTTCGTTCATCATGCGGCCGAACATCTTGGGGAACCAGAAGTAGGTTCCGGCGTAGATGCCGAACATCGCCGCCACGCCCATGACTAGATGGAAGTGACCGACCACGAAATAAGTCGCGTGCAAAAGAATGTCCAACGATGGTTGCGCCAGGAAGAATCCGCTGATGCCGCCGCTGATAAACATTGAGACGAAGCCCAACGCGAACAGGGAAGCGGAGTTGATGCGCAATTGCGATCCGTAAAGGCTGCCCAGCCAGATCAGGGTAATGATCGTCGCTGGAATCGTGATGACCAGCGTCGGGAACGAGAACACCAGCGCCGAGAACGGATTCATGCCGCTGACGAACATGTGGTGGCCGTAGACCACGTAGCTAAGGAATCCAATGGCAATCATGGAATACAGCAGCGCCCGATGGCTCAACATCGGGCGGCGCATGTTGGTAATGAGCACATGCGAGACGATGCCCATGGCTGGAACAATGGCGATGTAAACCTCGGGATGTCCGAAGAACCAGAACAGATGCTGCCAGAGTAGAGTCGAACCGCCGGAGTGCGCCGATTGCAGTTGATCGTTGAGTACCAATCCGCCCGGGATGAAGAAGCTGGTTCCGGCAACGTGATCGAGGATCAGCAGAATGCAGCCAGGAAGTAGGACGGCGAAAGCGGTGAGTCCGATGCAGGAGGTGATAAACCATGCCCAAGCGGAAAGCGGCAGGCGCATCAAAGACATGCCCTTGGCGCGAAGATCAAGCGTAGTCGAGATAAAGTTCAGCGAACCGAGAAGTTGGCCGATACAGAAAAGTCCAATGGATGCAGCCCAGAGAATTTGTCCCGTACCCTCACCAGGTCCGGCGACCGGGCCGATGGCACTGAGCGGTGCATAGGCGGTCCAGCCGGAGAGTGGCGGACCTTGCGGAACAAAGAACGCAGCGCACAGAGTTAGGAACGCGACGAAGGTCACCCAGAACGACATCATGTTGAAGTGCGGGAAGGGCATGTCCTCCGCGCCAACTTGAATCGGCAAGAAGTAGTTACCGAAAGCTGCAAACGGCGCCGTGGTCAGCACAAAGAACACCATCATAGTGCCGTGCATGGTGAGGATCTGCAGATAATACTCAGGCGTCATCACGCCACCGGGGGCGCCGTTCGGCGACAGGATCTGCAAGCCGGGAATGGCTGCGTTGGTCCACGCCAAATGGATGCGCATCGCCCAGGAGAGAAACATTCCGATGAAGGCCGCGACCAGCGCCATCGCGTAGTACTGCTTGCCGATCACCTTGTGGTCAAGGCTGAATACATGCTTGCTGATGAAGGTGGTCGGAGGACCGTGATGTGCCGCCGGTGCATGTACGTCGTGCATAAGTGCGTTCTCCTGGGATGAGTCTTTACTTTTTCAAGGACCTACCGCGCCACGCTTACCGAGCGCCGCTTACTGCAATGCCGCTTCCTGCTTCAGCCATGCATCGTAATCCGCCTGCGACATCACTTCCAAATATGCCTTCATGTTGTAGTGGCCGAGACCGCAGAGCTGAGTGCATACAATTTCATACTTGCCAATCTTTGTCGCGGTAAAGTGCAGCGATAAATCCAAGCCGGGGACGAAATCCTGTTGCACGCGAAGTTCGGGAACATAGAAAGAGTGTCCCAAGTCCTTCGAGTGCATGAGCAAGTGAATCTCGTGATTGACCGGAATCGCCATTTCGGCGGCCACGATGTCATCTTTCGAAGCGGCATCATTGGTTTGATCGAGTCCCAGATAATTCTGCTGGCCTTCATTAATCAGTTCAGGATGCAGCGGGCCGAACTTTCCGTCAGGGCCGGGATATCGGAAGTAGAAGGCGAACTGACCCGCTTGCACTTGTATCGGAATCGCGTCCGCGGAGGGTGGTTTGAAGTAGACCTCAGCCCATGCTTTGGTTCCGAAAACACCCAAGGCCAAGACTTCTGTGCCCACCAATAGGAATCCGGCGATCACCAGCACCTTTGCGCCGCCAGGGAAAGTGCCGTACTTGAAGCCTTTGGGGCGGCTAACCCCCTGCCAGATAAAAATCCCAAGCAGAATTTGCGACGACAGAAAGGCAACGCCCGCCTCAATCCAGGTGTCGGCCATTTGGTTGTCGATGAGGTAGCCGTGAGTGGAAATATCCTGCGGCGCGACCCAAGTATGCATGATGATCGGATACGCCGAGGCCACCGCGATCACAATAATCGTAACGGCAAATAATCTTCCCATGAGTCCTGCCCCTTTGCGAAAGTGAAGAACGTAACATCTTCAGAAGACTTGGCGTGATCGGTCGGTTTTGGAGCATTGGGGTCGTGCGCGGCTGCCGCGCCAGCCGCAGCGCCTGCGCCCGCACCAGCCAGCCCTAATAATGCGGCAGCTCCAAAGCCAAGTGCGAACACTGTGCCGATCCCGGGAAGCAACAGCGTTGCAACTGCGACTCCAGTGGTCAATCCGGCTGCTCCCCCAGCGAAACCGCCAACATAGGATCCGACTTCCTTCGCGATTGTCTTAGCCTCGGTTTCGGATCGGGTTAAGAAAACCATCGACTCTTCAGGCACGCCCCGCTCTTGCAACTCCTTGACCGCCTTCTCGGCGTGATCTCGAGACGCGAAGACTCCGATTGCAGTTTCCATGAAAACCTCCTCGAATGATGTTTCGCTGCGATGCAATGGATCGCTTACGGCCGGTTTTCTTACTCTTCAGCGCTTAAAAGTGAGCGGAAAGAGTGAGAAAACCCGGCCGCCGAATGATGAATCCGGCGGCCGATTTTGTCAATTGCTATTTCGCCTTGAACGTAAAGGTCACGGTCGCAGGCTTGCCTGCGGCAACCGTAACCTGCTGGGTCTGAGTCCCGTAGGTTTCCTGCCACGCGGTCAGCGTATAACTGCCCGGCGGAACGTTGGGCATGGTAAATGACCCATTGTCGTCGCTGACCCCATAAGGCCCCTTGACGACCGCAAAGTAGCCATGCATCCAAGGGTGAATATTGCACTTCACTGGAATGGCGATTTCCTCGTTAGCCCAAGCTACGTCGAACGGCGGGGATCCGGGCGGCTGCGACTTATTCCATTCGTTGTTTTTCGTGGGTTGAGGGTGGATATTATGAGACGTTTGATCGGAATTGACAATCTTCATGTGCTGACCGGGATTTATGGCAAGCACGTGAGGAATATATTGACAACCTTTTTGATCGAATTCAGCTGGAGCGGAGGAAACCTCGTTTCCGCTCAGGCCTTGGCTGATGTAAACCACTACGTTAGCCAGTCCACCGCTGGAGCCCGCGACGACGTTCTCCATCGTCACTGGCTTGTCTTTGTGAATGGCAGCACAGCTCGGTTCCTTCGACATGTCAATGCCCTTTTGGTGCGGGGCCGTGCCGTCCAGTTTGACTGTGCCTGTCACGCTAACGCCAGCGGCGCTGACTTTAGGTGAGTAGGTCAGCGCGGCTCCGCCAGCCATAACTAGCGCCAGTAGTACTGCTGCGAACTTCTGTTTCGATTGTTTTTTCATAGGTCTCCAGATTTAAACTACTGCTGCCCTCCGGGCGCTGCCGCAGGTGCCGCAGGTGCGGCGGGTACAGGGGCATTAGGATCGATCGGTTTCAGTCCAAGTTGCTTCGCGATCGCCTTTTCTTTTGCGTTGTAGGCATTCTTCTGCTGCAAGGTGCGCAGGTAGAACACCAACTCCCACGCTTCCTCAGGCTTCACGTTGTCGATGTAGGAAGGCATCGGAGTGCCATCCAGTCCGGACATGAAGATGCGATAAATGTCGCGGTCGGTGCTGCCACACTTCTGGCGGGCGCCTTCCGCGAAGTTGTAAGGCTTGATGGGGCGGTTCTGATCGTCGGTGAGCGTGTCGGACGAAGGTCCGTTAGCCCGGCCTTCGACTCCATGACATTTCCAGCACTCCAGCTTCTGGAAGAGCACCTGGCCCTGCTGGATTTTGTCAGCGGTGACTTCCGGCTCCGGCGGAATCGGGAACGGATCGCCCGCCTTCTCAGTGGTCCACTTGGAAGAGAAGTGTTTCACATAGGCGACCAGGTCAACTTTCTCCTGATTGGTTAAGGTGTTCCACGGCGGCATCACGGACCGATCAAAGCCACGACCGATGGAATCATAAAGATCCGAATCCAACGGAAGCGTACCGCTCGGTGTTGAGCGGCACTTGAATTGGCCGAGGGTGAAGTTGCGCGGCATCGGATCAAGCCATTGAGCGTTTTCCCCCTGGCCGTCACCTTCCACTCCGTGGCACCCCACGCAATATCGCCGATAAGTTCCTTCGGCGTCTTTAGCGTGGCCAGTGTACTTGCCCACGTGAGCTTCCATGTTGAGACGCTGACTTTCCTGGTATGCCGTCATTTGCCCCCAGGAGACCGCGGACATCAGGAGCAAACCTGCCGCTCCCAGCAGTAGCGATGATGTTTTCATGATCTTGGTTTCCATCGTTTTTCCTCTCCTAGAATGCAAAGTCAAATCCCAGCAGCAGCTCGCTTGCGGACAGATTCTCGCCCGGGTTGGGGCCAGTCCCGTCCGTCTTCATCCAGTTATATTCGTTATGCCAGGCGAAACCTGCCCGGCTGGTCATGATCGGCATATAACGGTAGCCGATGGTGAAGCTTTCGAGATCACCCAAGTCCGAGGCATTGGTGGTGAGAGCTTGCTGCGACATGCGCTCCACCTCATAGCGGCCAATGAAGATAAGCTGCGGACTGTAGACGTAATGCGCTTCAAACGTCGCGCCATTCCAGCTTGGAGCCCGGGCGGTAGGCGGGAGCACCGTGCCCGGAGTGTTATTCGGCAGGTCGCTGAATGCGGTGCCATTGTTCGGGTCGGATGCGTTGCCATAGCCTTGTCCGAAGTAAATATTGTCCGAACCGTGTTGTGTGACCACGGTCAGGTCGAAGTGCGGACCAAAATAGAACTGTCCCACAAAACCTTCGCGACTGAAGCTCTTGTTGCCCACGCCCGAACCGGGGATGGGCACTCCGCCTGAGGTCAGATAGGTGGTTGCCGCCTGCCCAACCATGGCGTAAAAGCCGACGCGCTGTACTCCCAGCCTGCCGGTGTCGAAGGCCTGACTTCCGGTAAAGAACCCGGTGTAGGAATTCGATCCGGTAATCAAGTTGGTGTTTCCGTCGCTCGAACTAAGCAAAGCAGCGGAGAGCCGAGTTCGATCGTTGGCGGAGTGTCCCAGCCACTCCAGACCGAGTTGGTTGTCGCCTATCTGTCCGAATATGTTTCCATCGCCAACGGGAATGAAGTGATAGGTCTGGTAGATGCCGCCGTTACCCGTCAGGGTCAGGATGCGTTTTTCCGAAAGCAGATTATCCAATTCGAACTTGCCCAGCTTGATGTTCAACCAGGGTGAATTGAACACGTTGTCCAATCGAGCCATGACCGTTTCAAAGTGAAAGGTTCCGGTGGAGTCAGACGACGGTAGCAAATAGAAGGAGATGTTCTTGTCGAGCGTGCCGCCGGTGTGGAAGTCAAGGCCGCTGAGATCGAAGCCCGAGGTTTCGATTCTGGCCTCGCTGTTATTGGTGCCGCCGTTTACATCCACCGCTACGCGCCCCGTGCTGACGCGATGCCAAATGGGCGTCATGCGGAAGGTGACCGGCCAGTACGCCGGATTCTGCCAGATCGGAGCGTCCCGATCATTCATGAGCTGGTAGCCGTTGTCCTTAAACTTTTGCCCAAACTGGTTGAGCATCGGCCAGGCCTCGTGGCAGGCGGAACAGCGAAGCCCATACTTACGGGCGAAGGCGGGGATGGCGTGTGCTTCGGTCGCTCCCGCGAACATTAAACAAACCAGTAACAGAAAACCCGCAACTGTTTTACGGGACGAGAACATTCTCTTCCTCCTGGAAGTCGCTCAACTCCACAACTCTGTGGTCGCACTTGACCTGAGTTCGCAAGTGCGTGCTTACGCACTAACTATCACGGTAAAAATGTCACTGTCAAGAAAAAACAAAACTTTACGATGAAGTTGATCCTAGAGACGAATCACGACGGGATACTTATACCCCGCTGGCTAGCAGTTTGGCAACTATGACCGCTAGTTTTCTGGAGTGAAAGCGATTCTGGCCCAGGATCACAGGTCGAAGGAATGCGAACCCGAAGCCGGCGACGGAGATAAAGCGAGCGACCGACTCGAGCTCGGCGTCGGATTTTTTCTTGCACTGGGAGAACTTTCGCAGACGTTTAATAAGGACGCCGCAATGACGCGAAGTGCCCACTCTGCCCAGGGCCTTTCCCACCTCCGGATCAAGCAACGCGCGAGGAATAATGACGCGCAAAAAATCTCGATCTTGCCAGATGCAATTCAGTTCCCATTCCATCAGATTCACAATCTCTTCTTCGAAGCTGGAAGCGACTGGTAGCCGTTGGCTTAGGTCTTCTACTTCGGCCGAAACCCGATGCTCGATGATAGCCAGCAGTAATCCCGCCTTGCCGCGAAAATAGCGGTGAATGAGGCCTTCGGCGCACCCCGCGCAGGAGGCAATGTCGCGCGTGGTCGTGCCCTCGTAGCCTTGCTGCGCAAAAAGTCGCGCGGCCGCTGCCAGCAGCGCTTCCTGTTTCGCAGAGCGGTTGCGACTGGCCTTGGCCAGAATAGAATGGGGCCGTATACTCCGGCGTCTTGGCCGGGTGGTTCGTGTTCCTTGCGTCTTCATAAAAGTGTGGGCGCTCAACATCGGTATCTCGCCTTTGTACATTCACTGTCAAGGCCAGTTTTGCAAATTTTTTGTCAGAAATCGGCAACTCGTAACTACGTGGCTGGATTACACTCTCAAATCAATCAGATAGAAGTTGTGTATCAAAGCAGGCAGCCTGATTTTTTTCCTCCTTCTCGATTTTTTGTTGTCCAGATTGAACCAGTTCGCACTCCCAGCGATCTTGTGAGAAAATCGCGGAGATCTCTCTGCATTGTTCATGGGAACCAGTCGTACTATTAGCCATCCGTCGCCCCGCCTCTATTCCAGTGCATGTAGTTTCTCATCGACGATGCGAATGCGTGTTTGGATGTGCGTCTTTGTCTCGTTTTTCGTCCTGCCGTTGCTGGCCCGCGAGAAAACCATCGAGCGCTTTGGCGAGGGCGTTTCCGTAGAGGTTGAGGGATCGCAGAACGACGTGATCCAAGCCGTGCAGGAAGTGGTTGCCGACAATATCATTCGAGGCAGCAAGGAGTACAACAAGGACGAATATATCGGCAAGGCCGACGAAGTCGAATCGACTCCCTTATTTCCAAAGTGGACTGACCCCGGCTCCGTCTTCTATAAGGTGCGCGAGCAGGCGATCGCTCCCTGGAACTTCAAAGAAGCGAATGATGTAGGCACTGTCGCAGTCCGATATGTGGTTCAGCCCAAAGACGACAAGCACAGCATCGTTCGCATCGACGCCGTCTTCGTCGAGTCGTTTCGCAAGACGGTTCATCCGTCGAACGGTTCGGTCGAGGTTGCTGAGCTAAAGGATATTCAGGATCACGTCGCCAGCATTCAGCAGCAACGAACCCAAGCTGCGGAGAGCCTGGATAGACGCCAGCAGGAACTAGCGAAGCAAGCTCTGGACCAGAGTCGCAACGTCGAAGCCTCAAGCATCGCTCTCGCCCAGCAGTCGTCACAAACGTTGGAAGAACACGTCCAGCAACTGCGCCGGCAAGTGGAGCGTTTGGCGAAGACAGGCGGTGCCACAGTTCGCTCTGCGCCTTTCAGCACGGCATCGGTATTGAAGACGATTCCCGCGGGCTCCGAAGTTGTCATTCTGGTTGACACTCCTTATTGGGTGGGCATCGAGACCACCGACGGACAGCACGGATGGGTGTCGCGCACCCAATTGGATCAGTTGCCATGAAACTAACTGCCCATGCGTTGGTTTGCGTCACGCTCTTGGCATCCATCTGTGTCGCGCAGAATGCCGTCGAACGAACATTCGCTCTGCCGGCTGCGAGAGTTGAGCAGGCGCTGAAGAGTTTGCAACCCACGGGCGGAAAGCTCCCGACGCTCGATGGATTCGCCAATCCTGGCGCACACTCTCTTGATCGCTACCAACGGGCCTACTATCAATGCACGATCAAAATTGTTCCAGTCACCGCGAGCACTTCCCGTGTGAAGATCAGTGCGAAGATCACCGCTTGGTATAACGATTCGGTCGCAGCCAACTCGGGCTATCAGGAATTGTCGTCAAACGGAAGATTAGAGTCCGATTTGTTGGACCGCTTGCAGGATTCGTTGGGCGTGACTGCCTCGTCCGCTCCGGAGAATACTCCCGCACCGCAAGCGCCGCGCCGTACCGCGCTAGATTCTGGTTCGTCGATCTCGGCTCCCGTCCCTCAACTCCCCGCGGTTAGGAATTCGGTCACCGGTGCAGGGATGCCCAATTCTTCCGGCGCGGCGACTGATCAAGTGGGTGCGTTGCGAAGTCAACGCGCGGCCGCCGATCAACATCTCGAAGAGCTCACAACGGAGGCACACAACCTTGAAGAGATTGCCCGCAATCAATCGCATCCCAATAACCTGGTTGCAGTCAAGAAAAATGGGGCGCCGATACTGGCCAGCCCGGCTGAAGGTGCGAAGCTTCTGTTTACCGCCAAAGCTCAAGACGAATTCGAAATTCTAGACATGAATGAGAGTTGGGTTCACGTTCGCATTTCAGGACTGTCGCGGGGATGGATCCGCCGCTCCAACCTGGAAATGCCGGGCGCTACTTCGACTCCTGAAACCAATTCCGACAGCCCCTTTCATGTAACCAATGAACAAACAGCCACTTTTCCCGGAGATTGGGAACCCTTGCGCGGAAAGACGGTCGCCATCGTTACAGTGCAAGGCACAACCGAAAACGGCATTCTGGGTTGGCGTGCCAAGCGGGACACGGCCAAGACGTTGCTCGAAAAGCAATATGTCAAACTTGCATCGTCAGCCACCGGCGCGCAGGGAGTCGTAATTATTTTCGATTCCGAAGACGGCGGCATGTTGGCCGTGACTATGGACTCGATGAAACAATGGAAGTCTGGCGCGCTAACCGAAGATGCCTTTTGGAAGCAGTGTTTCTTCGATCCGCCGGAAACGTTCGGCGCGGCCGCCGGACAATAGTTATGAACGCCATTCCATGACCGAAAATCCATCTCGCCGGATATCCGAAGATCATTATTACGCCGCGCTCGATTTCATGGCGGACGGAGATCGCGAGCGCGCGGTAGAGGAATACCGCAAGTCGATCGCGGCCGACCCGAGTTTCACGGAGGCCATGCACGGGCTCGCCCGCGCACTACAGGATTTGGGACGCATCGACGAAGCCATTCCAGTGGCCAGCCGAATTGCCGAGTTGGATCCTGACGACGTTCTGGCGCACACTAGTCTGTCCGTCCTATATCAGCTGAAAGGAATGATTCCCGAAGCCGAGGCAGAAGGTGCCAAGGCCCGCGTGCTCGGCTGGAAGCAGCAACTCAAAGATAAGAAAAATAGCTAGAGTCCACGAACGGGCGAGCCCCTCGCTGAACCTTAGTGTTGTCTCCGTGTTCTCTGTGTTAGCGTTTCTTTTCTAAGGCAAACCCTAAAACACACCCGACACCGTGGCCACACAGAGGAATCAAAAGAGTTCAACTTTGCATTCCGCCGATGCCCCGTTCAACTTTTGAGTTCCACTTGCACGATGTTGATTTCCGCTCCTCCCACATTTTCGACGGAGTGGGGCGGCAGCGGTTCCTGCCATCGCGGAGCGTTGAGTACAGGTTGTTCTTTCCGCTGGCGCGTGTCCAGCGTGATGGTCCCGTTCGGGTCGCGTCGAAGAAAGTCGCTCCAACTGATAACGAACGCCACTCCCGGCCAGCGATGCGAATGAACCGGAACCGTTTCTCCGGGCGAAATCAACGTGCGCACAACGCGGACCTGCTCGTTCTCAAACAGCAGCGTGTGATGACGGGGCGCCGCCTTCAAGGCGTCAAGGGAATCGGGCCACGGCCAATTCGAACTCATCCCGCGTGAGATGCAGCGTGCGCCCGGGACGATTCTTCGTGCTGTTCGACAACGCTTAGCTCAGCATGAAGCGAAGAGAAGCGCTGCATGATTTCGTTTATGCGCAATCCCATGTTGCGGATGGTTTCCAGCTGAAAGCGCGCGGCGTTTGAGAGAATCGCCGGCTCGCACAGCAAGAGTTCCGCGTTTCCCAGTACCGTGGTCAGAGAGTTCGCGATGGTGTGACGCATCTCCAGCATGAAGTGGCCCAGGGTCGCGTGCCCTGAATCCGCATTACGAATTTCTTCAAGCTGCCGCAAACGGCTTTCGATCTCGCAGCGGTCCAGCATTAGTAGGGCGAGAGCGATCACGTTTTCGATCCATCCCTCAGTCTGAGGAACGGTCAAGATGGTTGGGGCACTTGATGAATGCGATCCCTTATCTGGGGAGTTTGCCACTACGATTGCCGGTTTGTTGTCTGCCGCAAAGCTCTGAAGCAGGTTGTGTCTGTAAAACTCGTCCGACGAATTCACAGGGCCGACGATGGCGATGGTGAAGTCCGGCGATGGGAATGAGCGAACGTAGTTCGAACCGAAAGTGATGAAGTTCGGAACCTGGCGCTCGCGCTGCCAGCGGCTGGTAAGAGCTCTGGCAAAGTCGGGATCGTCGGAGATGATGAATACAGTCGATTGGGGCAAGCGTAGATCTCTCTATTTGAGACTTACTTCTTGACTGCTGGAGCGGCACTGGCAGCCGCAGCATTGCTGCGAACCGGCGCCGCCGGTTTGGCCACCGCTGGCTTAGTCGCCACAGGTTTGGCTGCGACCGCAGCCGCCGCTTTCACCGCCGTCGGCTTGATTGCCACTGGCTTGGCCGCGACTACCGGCTTGCCTTTGCCTAATGCGGCATCGACGGCGCCACGCATATCCACCAGCATAGTGAGCGGCTGGCCCGATGAGTATTCGGCATGGAACATCACCTTCCAGGATTGGCAGATCATGCGCAGACGATCGATCGGCTCATCGGCAGTAAATTGAGCTTTGCGGCAGTCGACCGTAGCCACGCCTTTCAGTTCGAGTTCGCGCAGGCCATCGAGAATCGCGTTCAGATCTTGATGCATGAGGCGGAAGAATACCCGTCGCATGAGGAAACTGAATCGAGTGAATGCGACCAGGGCGGAAGGCTGAAAGTAATTGTGTCCAGCCGAGGTCTTCACCTTTCGTCCCTTTTCCAGTATCCGGCTGCTGAAAAGCGTATTAAGGGTGGAACACTGGTTGGCGCTCGAGATCAGTTCGTCGAGTGGCTTGGTCCAAGCCAGTTCTTTCAGTTCCAGTTTGCCCAGCGCAGGTTCAAGCGCTTCGGCGACCAGTTGCGGAGTGACCGCGTCATCGGCCAGTGGCGATGGCGCGCGATGGGAAAAAAATTGGACGAGCAAGAAGTCGATCTTGTCCCGATCCGAATCGCTGTGTTTGAGCTTCTTTAGATGATGCAGCAGCAATATCCGCAACGACTCCTCGTTGCTCAACGAGGTGGTTTGCAAGAATTGGCGCAGTTGATGCACGCCGATCTGTTCATCGACGCCAAGGAACCACTGCTTAGCCAGTTCGATGGATTCTGCGGGAGGCGCTTCGGCGCCCACCTCGAGGTCGTCGCAGGGCGGCACGTCGATAACAAACTCGCGTGCCATCGAAACGTATAAAGGATAGAGCTGGCGGGAACTTTGCCAATCGCCGGCGAGAGATTTGTTCTGAGCTGTAGGCGTCATGATTTTATAATCCAGTTAGAGACGTTCTTGGTGAAACGCGCTGCGACTGCAATCCGGCCTTCGTCTTGTTGTAGCGCGACTACGCAGGCCTCGGCATCGAGAGTGCCGTCAGCGTTCTGCAATCGGAGCGTGTCCGCGAACTCCAGCGGTAGACTCGACGTGAACAACACCTCACGAGCAGTGCCGAACTCTATCGTAGTGTTCTCCGGGTAAGGTGGTGAGGGCTTGCTGGTGGGAATGAGGCGGACCGGGATCCGCATGGGCATGGCCTCAGGGAAGAACTTCGCCAACTTTGAGGTCGAGCTTTCGCGCGCCGTGCGCGCCATTCCAACCGCTTCTCGAGGCACGATTTTTTTCTCGTTTCGGGAGAGGCAAGAGCTAAAATGCGAATAACGCGGGCCGGGTTTCTGAGGCTGCCGGTTAGCAAGGCTCAGTTACCCAAACCGCATCTGTTCTTACTCATTGCAATGCGGCAGCCAAAGTCGCTGACGAGATCGAATCAATCGAATCAACGAGTTACAGTTTTTCAGGGCAGAGCTGAAACCTTAAGTGAGACGAATTCGTATCGGAATGAGACGCGCCGTCTCAATTCCGCACGCGTCTTAAGAAACAGTTATGATCTTTCTCGAAATCCTTCGCCAGATGCTCGCCTCGCTCTGGGCGCATAAACTGCGCTCCTTCCTAACGATGTTCGGCATTGCTTGGGGCGTGGGATCGCTCCTCTTATTGGTCGGCTTGGGCGAGGGCTTTCGTTCCGGCAACCGCCGCGAACTGAACTCGCTTGGCGAAGACATCATGTTCGTTTTCCCAGGACGGGCCCCCGCGGTCGCGGGCAACATGAGTTCGGGACGGAGCTATCACCTCACCTATCAGGATTACCTCGACATCGCCGCGCAGCCTCACGTGCGGGCCGCCGCGCCCGTACTCTCGCGTCTCGATATTCGCGAAGTCAGCGATTACGGCAATACCAACGGCGAGGTAAGCGGGGTGTTGCCGCACTACAGTACGATTCGCTACCTGCCCCTCTCAGCAGGACGCTGGATCAACGATGCCGACGAATCGCAGAAGCGCTTCGTAGCTGTGATTGGCAACGAGATGCTGAAGAATCTGTTCCCGGGACGTCCAGCTCTGGGCAGTACAATCCTGCTGAACGGTCTCAGTTTTGAGGTGATCGGCGTGGTACAGCGTGTCGGCCATGGGGATGATAACTCGACCAACAATCGCGTATTCCTACCGTTCTCCGTGATGCATGAGTTTTTTCCCATCCTCGGCGAGCAAGAGCAAGACGCAGTTTCGTTCATTAACTATCGTCCGCGAGTCAGGGACGAGCACGACTTGGCGCGGCAGGAAGCGCGGCAGGCGATCGCCCACAATCATGGATTCGACTGGCACAACGAAGACGCGTTTGAGGACTGGGACACCATCAAGAATGCCGAGACGGTAGGCAAAATTTTCGACGCGATGGACGTTTTTCTCGGCGGCGTGGGCATTGTGACGCTGGCTCTTGGCGCGATCGGCATCGTGAACATCATGCTGGTCGCGGTGAGTGAGCGCACGCGCGAGATTGGCTTGCGCAAAGCACTCGGCGCGACCAATCGCAGCATCATGCTCCAGTTCTTTTTGGAGGGCGCGTTTCTCACCTTGATCAGCGGTGGCATCGGCATGGGTGGAGCTGCCACCCTGATGGCTATACTGAAGGCTTTTCCCCAAGCGCCGGGCTTCGATCCACCAACCATTTCTATGTTGTCCGCTGTGGTGGCGATCGGATCGCTGGCCTTGGCAGGAATCGTGGCGGGAATTTATCCGGCGCGGCTGGCGGCTTTGTTACAGCCAGTCGAAGCCATGCGGCAGGAGTGATGACGGGGGTTTCGGAAAATGTTTCGTGACATTTTGATTCAGGCCTACGGCGCGATGCTGCACAACCGCCGACGCACCGCGATGACCATGCTCGGCATGGGGTGGGGCATCGCCACAGTGGTCTTGCTGCTCGCCTACGGAGCAGGCTTTGGGCGCGCGATTGAAGCCATTTTCGCCAACTGGGGTACACATATTATCGGATTCTTTCCCGGCCGCACGTCGCAGCAGGCGGGCGGACAAAAGTCGGGCACCCAGATCAAGTTCACACTGGATGACATCGATCGCATCGTGAACGCCGCACCCCTGGTGAAGCGGATCACGCCGTTTGCAGAAAAACAATCGGCGGTCCAGCAGGATGTTAGGACTTATACACTACCCATCCAAGGGAGCTATCCTAGTTTGTTTCCTATGATGGCGATGAAGCTCGCCGAAGGGCGACTCACCGACGAGCAGGATGAGTTATCGCGCGCCCGTGTGTGCGTGATAGGCGCAGAAGCCAAGACGAAACTATTTTCCGGCGAGTATGCTCTCGGACAGTACATTCGCGTTGATGGGGTTAGCTTTCAAGTGATCGGAGTGATTGCGCCCAGAATGCAGGAGGGCGACGACAGCATCAATCGCCAAATTTATATTCCGTTCTCGACCATGGGGGATTTGAAAGATACACATTACCTTGACGGAATCTGGCTGGACTACGAAGGCCATGACTACGAGCAGGTGGAACGGCAGGTGCGAGCCGTGCTGGCGCAGCAGTACAACTTCAAGCCCGACGACAAGCGCGCAGTTTTTTCCTTCAACATGATGCAGCAACTCAGCCAGTTGGAAATTGTGACGACCGCGCTTAAAGTCTTACTGGGGTTTATCGGAACGCTAACACTGGGTATCGGTGGCGTAGGGTTGATGAACATTATGCTGGTCTCGGTGACGCAACGTACGCGCGAGATCGGCGTGGAAAAGGCTCTGGGCGGCCGACGGCGCGACATCCTCATGCAATTTCTGGCGGAGGCGATGGCGATTACATTCGTCGGAGGAGTCTTTGGCATTGTCTTGGCCTACGCGGTTTCCATCGGCGTGGGGCGCATCACCTTTTACAGCGCGCTGGCGAAGAACGCCGAGGCGGCCGACATTCGTTTGATTATCGATCCCACGATCGTGGTGATTGCAACGATCATTCTGGCGGTGGTGGGCTTAGTGAGCGGAATGATCCCGGCCATTAAAGCGTCACGCATGGATCCGATCGAAGCGTTGCGCTACGAGTAGCGTGTTCACTGCAGCTTCGCATACTCCGCCTTGGCTTCCTTCAGGATGGAGATTTCGGGATCGGCGTCTTTCCAGAGGGAGAGGAAATCCACGTAAGCTTGGCGAGAATTTTGTAAGTCTCCGGAGGACTTGTAGGCGCGAGCCAATCCTAGATGAGCCAGTGCCCCGAGCGGGTAATTCAACACGAGGCCCGGCCGGTCAGTCAACTTTCTGAATTCCGTCGCCGCTCTGGGACCGTCGCCCATCGCCAAATAGGCTTGTGCTCGAACATAGGCTGGATACAGCGTCGGGACTGCGGTTGATCCAGGATTAGCAAGCTCCAGAGGAGTCGCGACTCCCAGATCATCAAGAGCTTTCGAAGGTCGCGCGAGTCGCAGGTCGATCTGAGCTCGAATCGCGGGCAGCCAGTATTTCTGAACAATCGTGCCCTCAGGCCACTGTTTGTCCAGCTCGTGACAGAGGGCTTCGGCCTGATTGACGCTTCCGATTCGAACTAGAGCGACTGCGGTAAGCGTTGTGACATCCTGCCCGCGCGAGAGCTTTTGCGCCTGGGAAATATATTGTTGAGCCCCGGAGAACTCTCCGACTTCGCTCTCGCGAAGGGCTGCCTGAACCAGGTAGGTGGCGGCCAATTCTTTATTTCCATCGCGTTCCATAAGATTTTCGCCGGCGCGCGAAAACTCTCGGGCTTTTTCGAAATGTCCGTGGTAGGCCGCAGTGTTGGATTGCTCGGACAGAAGAATCGCTTGAGCTCCGGGCACATCGGATGACCGCTGGACCAGGCGCTCCATTTCTTTTTCGTCGTTACGTAAAAAGGCTATCCAGTAGTGTGCTTGCAGTAGCACATCGGTCTGCAAGCCGCGTTTGTCGGCTTCCGCTAACACCGTGGAGGCTTCTTCGATCTGGTTCAAAGCGAGCAGTCCTACGGCCAAATTAGCGTATGTCGAAGCTCTCGACGGGTCAAGCAGCAGAGCCTTGCGAAGGTCTTGGACCGCCTTCTCATAGCGGCCGAGTTCGGATTCGTTGTTGGCCAAGTGGTTGTAGGCGCCTGCAGAGTCAGGGTAGTTCTGAACTGTAACAGCGTAGACTTCTGCGGCCTTCTCTAAATCGCCGGTTACATACAAATAGTAGCGTGCCTCAATCGCCTCCCGTTCGGCTTCAGTCACGCGATCTCTAAGTTCATAGGCCTTGGCGGCATTCTCACGGGCAAGCTCAGAGTCTCCGAGATTGTGGTTGATGGTTGCCAGCGCACTATAAGCCATGGCAAAGTTTGGATCGAGTTCGATGGCTTTCTTAAAAATCGGAAGCGAGTCGCGGTCGCCTTTTTTATCCCAAGTAGATAGAGCCAAGTCATAAGCGTTCAGAGCATCCAACGAAAAAGTGGTGGCCTGTTCGAGCGGAGCATCGAACTTCTGCACTGTGACCAGCGATTCGCCGAGTTCGGTGCGCAGCTTGGATGCCGCCCCACCGAGACTGTCCAACACCTTCTCCTTCGAAGTAGCCGTAACCTGTTCCTCGGCGAGAGTATTTCCGTTGCTGCAATTTACTGCTTTCAAGCCGATGACATATTCACTGCCTAAACGGCCAATCGCTTCAGCAAGATAGGCCTTGCTGCCTGCGCGCTGGCAAAGCTCGCGGGCTAACTCGGGTGTGAGCTTTGTGCTGGCCGGCCGAGTCATCTGTTGCAAAGTCTTCGCGACCTGGCTGTCGGTGAGTACATTCAGAAAAGGTGATTGCCGCAGGGAAACGCTGAGAGCCGTCTTCAACGTGTCATCGAAAACTGCATCGCCCGTGCTGTTAGCAAAGTCAGCTAGGACGACGGTGTCCTTATCGGTCAGCGGCGTGGAGCGGTGAGAGCGATAGTAAAAACCGGCGGCAATCGACGCGATTACCAGCACAACCGAAGAAACCACGATCTTCCAGAGATTCTTTGCGGTTTGTGTTCCGCTTTCCTGTACTGCGGGGACTGACCCCGAACTCGCCGCTCGCACGCGCCCCGTCTCCGTGTCTCGCTTCAGCCGTTGCAGTTCGGCTCGCATCTCGGAAGCGTGTTGATACCGAAGTTCGCGGTCTTTCTCCAACGCACGGCTGATGATATCTTCCAGCTTCGCTGGAATGTCGCGATTGAAGCGAATCGCCGGAGGCGGGTCAGAGTGCAGTATGGCATCGAAGATGAGTGCAGAAGTTTCGCCATGAAATGGCAACGCTCCCGTCGCCATCTCATACAGCACCGCACCGTACGAAAACAGGTCCGTTCGGGAGTCCAGTTCCTTCCCCTTGGCTTGCTCCGGCGACATATAGGCGACAGTTCCCAGAGTTGAGCCGGGGCTAGTCAGGTGTTGTTCTTCCAACGTCTGGGTATCTGCTGCGGCGATCTGACTGGAAGAGGACGCCGTGGGTACGACCTTCGCCAATCCGAAGTCCAAAATCTTCGCGTGCCCGCGCTTAGTTACAAAAATGTTCGCGGGCTTAATATCTCGATGGACGATGCCAGCAGAGTGTGCCGCGTCAAGCGCGTCCGCGATCTCGATCCCTAGCGATAGCACCGTCTCAATCGCCATCGGCTTGCTGCCGATGCGGTGTTTCAGTGTCAGCCCGTCGAGATATTCCATAGCGATGAACGACTGCCCTTCGTGCTTGCCGACTTCGTAGATCGTGCAGATGTTGGGATGGTTCAAGGCAGAAGCGGCTCGCGCCTCTCGGCGGAATCGTTCTAGCGCCTGCGCGTCATGAGCAACATCTTCGGGAAGGAATTTCAGTGCCACGAATCGACCAAGCTCGGTATCCTCTGCCTTGTAGACCACACCCATCCCGCCGCCGCCCAGCTTCTCGACGATCCGATAGTGAGAGATGGTTTCGCCGATCATGGAATCGTGCAATTTTAGGAGTAACGCGAAGGCGGGTCAATGGCTTAGGGACAGAGTTTAGTTTCCAACTGCCTGCCAATCGAATGGCAGGAAGGCGCAAACTATTTTCTTTTCCCGCCAACCCCGTCAAGTAGAATTCGGAGAATGTTCTTTATGATCCGGTTTCTGTGGAACTCGACGCGCGGTCATCGCCTCACGCCGTGGCGCAGCCCATATCTGTTATGGCGGGTCGAAACTTACTGCGGACTCAAGACGCAGCAGATCGGCTTCCTCGAGTTCTGGGAGTTTGTGTGGCGGGAGCGAGTGCACCTCTGGCGCTTTCTGAAGTGGACGGCTGAAATGGATCGCTACGTCCATCCCAAAGCAAAGTCCTTGTAGCGTTACTTTCCGCTGCTGGCGGCGTTGCCTTGTTCGAGCGTCAGCGTGACTTCGGCGCCTTTGGCGATGCCCAGCAATTGCGCTGCTGAACCCCGATTGGCGGCTAGCTCCAGATATCCCATGCTGCCCACGATGGCGAATACTTCTCCCGCTTCACCCTCGGCGTAAACCGAATGCAGGCTTGTGATCTCGCGCTTGCCAGCATTGATCTTGAACGGTACGGGATCCGCACCAAAAAGCGTCGGCACGTCCTGCGGACGCAAATTTGTAATCACGTTACCGAAGCGATCGACCTTTAACACGACGCCTTTGAGCTTTCCCTCAACTGTCTTCGGTTTGGGCGCGTTGAAGCGCGTAAAGTCGGTAATCTCCTCACCGAATTTTTCCGAGTCGACACCTTTTGCTAGATAGGCAGCAATCGGTCCGAACAAATCGCGAGCATGAAATGTGCTGCTCATGGGTTGAAGCGAATAATGCTCAGAAGTGACATGGCGCACATGCAGGCGCTCTTCGCGACTATAGACGAGAGAGAGCACGCCATTGTCAGGCGCAACGAAATGATGGCGATCTGTGCTGGCGATGATTGGTCGCCGCGTGGTGCCCACGCCGGGATCAACCACGACCAGGTGAATGGTTCCGGCAGGGAAGTAGGAGTAGGCCTGCGCGATCATCAACGCGCCATCAAGAATGTCGAACGACTGCACCGCATGGCTGATGTCCACAATGGTCGCGTTGGGCGCGATGGACAGGATCACACCCTTAACGGTTCCAACGTAGTGATCGTTCCATCCAAAATCGGTGGTCAGTGTGACAATCGGCTGGTGCGCCAAAGATAACCTCTCTCCCAACAGTTCTCAGCACTCTATTGTGTCACGGGACGGGAGAGAGTTCGAGCGCGGAGAGTTTTTCGGGGTAATCGAAGGTAACTACGATGCGCTTGTCATCCTGAGCGGAAGCAGTGTCTCGCGAAGCGGGACACTACTGGAGTCGAAAGATCCCTTTTCGCAACGTGGGGCGACGCGTATCGAGTGATCTTTCGACTACGCGACCGCTCGCGATTCGCGAACGATCACTCCGCCCTGGCTGACAAGTCTTACTGCAACACCACCTGGTCGCCTTCTTTCAATCCACTCAGCACTTCTGTCTTGGCGCCGTTGGAGATGCCGATGTTGACCGCAATCTTTTTCTTGCCGTCTTTTTCTTTCGGATCGGGAATCTCTACCGACGCTTTCTTGTCTTTGTCATAGATTATTGCGCCTTCCGGAATTTGGAGAACGGCTTTGTGTTCTTCCAGAATGATCTCAGCATTCGCGGTCATCTCAGCCTTGAGTTCTCCGCCGGGATTATTGATCGACACGCGGACTTCAAACGTCGTCACGTTGTCTTTTTCGACGCCCATCGGAGAAATCTTCGTGACCACGCCATTGAACGTTTTGTCTTTGAACGACTCTACTTTAATGCGCGCAGGCTGGCCCAGATAAACCTTGCCGATGTCGCTCTCGTCCACTTTGCCTTTTACGTAGACGGAGCTGGTGTCGCCCAGCGTCATCACCAGAGTCGCCGATGATCCCAGCACAAGAATCGAGCTGACTGCATCGCCGATTTCAACGTCGCGCGAAAGCACGATGCCGTCGATCGGCGATTGGATATCGGTGTATCCAAGCTGTTCGTTAAGCTGCTTCAGATTGGCTTCATCCTGAGCGACCGTCGCCTGGGCTTGCGCAATCTTGGCATTGAGCACAGTGACTTGCGCCTTGGCGACGTTTTGCTTGTTAAGCGCGAGCTCATAATTCTTCTCAGCGTCTTCCAGCGTCGATTCGGAAACAATGCCATCCTTCGACATGCCGATGGCGCGGTCATAAGCACGCTTGAGCAACGGAACATCGGGGCTTTCGGCATCGACTTTGGCGCGCTGATAATCAGCCTTGGCACTGGTGAGATTGGCCTGGGCCGCATCCAGCGAGGCCCGCGATTGATCCACACCAGCTTGAATCTCGGCCTTATCGAGCTGAGCCAGCAACTGGCCCTGATGCACTTTGTCGCCGTATTCGACGAAAAGCTTCTTCACGAGGCCGCTGGCCTTGCTCTTCACTTCGACCTTCGTGATGGGCTCGACTTTGCCAGTTGCTACTACGCTCTTGGCGAGGTCTCCTTTTTCAACCTTGGCGAGCTTCGTGGGATCGATCTTGGTGCCGCCACGGGTGAAGGCGAACAGCGCGCCCACGCAAATGAGCACGGCCAGAACGACGCCGCCAATGATAAGAATCCGTTTACGTTTCTTTTTTGCGCTGATATTGCTGTGCACAGCCGCCTCCTGAATTCTCTTCTCTGATCGGTACGAATGAGTCGCGAAATTTGTTCCCGTTTGTTTGGCCGAATCCCTTAGGCGCTAAAGCGCGGCCTTTGGTAGACAGGACGGCACGACTGAAGTCGTACTCGGACACAACCTCTAGTCTACAGTTTTTCCGTCAGGATTTAGACTCGGCAAGTCGGGAAAGGGAAGCAGGAGGCGCGTCCCATCCTTGAGGTTTTAGGGCTAGGTTGGCGAAATAAGCGACAACCCCCGCTCCGATCAGGATCATGCCGAACGCGAACGAACTCATGCCCAGTACCTGCTCGTGTTCGCTGCGGATGATCGAAAACCCCAATAAAAGCATTGGTGCTATGCCAATGGCGATGGCTCCGAAACGGCCGCCCGGTACACGGAACGCCCGAGGAAGATCGGGTTCGCGGAAGCGCAGCCAAATCAAGGCCAGGAATTCCAATCCGAGACTACACCCGTATATAAGGATGTCAATCGTCACCAGCCTCTCGAAGCCCAAGCCGAGACACATGCCCCATCCCGCTGCAAGGACGATAATGGCTACCCACGGCGCTTTAGTGCGCGGATGCAGCCGGCCAAAAACGGCGGGTAACATGCCGTCTTGAGCCATGGCGAGGGGCAGGCGCGAGTAGCTCATGACCAGCGCGTTAAACATGCCGAAAGCACTGATCATGCCGCCGGCGACCAGGGCGACACGCAGGAACGGTCCGCCGAGAAGTCCGGCTATCTCAGCCCACGAACCCGTCTCCCACGCCGACGGCGCAAGCCCAGTCATCCATAACGCGGCAACCGGAAGAATATAAGTCACGGCGACGATTGCGACCGCAACCAGCATCGCTCGAGGATACGTCCGCTGAGGGCGTTCAACTTCCGTAGCGATGGTCGAGGCGTTGTCCCATCCCATGTAATTCCACATGGCGATGAGCAGCCCGCCGATCATGTCAACTTTAGAAGTGGTCGGCGTAGTTACGGCGTGCAACAGAGCTCCATACTTAAACGGAGCCAGCAAAACCATCAGCGCAAACGGCGAGGACAGCGCGAAAAATAGCCAGAGCGATGTGGTCGAAACAACTTTCACGCCCGCGATGTTAAGCAGAGCGCAGACCGCAACGACGACGAGTCCAACGATGACGCCGCGATGGCCCTCGGCGAACCACGGAAAAAGCCGCGTCAGGTACGCGACAAACAGCGTGGGATAAATCGCCATATCGAAAATCGACGCAACCAGGGAAAGCCATGCTTCCTGAAATCCCCAGAAATTGCCCATGGCGCGGCGCACCCATGCGTAGTATCCGCCCTCTTTGGGCAACGCACTGGATAGCTCTCCGATCATGAACGCAGTTGGCAGGCTCCAGAGAATGGGCGTGACCAAGAGAATGAGAATCGCGCGGCCGTACCCAGCCCCGTGGACGATGTCTTCGGTTCCGTAAGTGCCACCGGAGACCATGAAGAACGTCGCGGCCACGAGAGGCCAGAGCGTCAGGCGAGATGATTTTTTCCGCTGGGATGGGGGGACGACGACAGGTGCGGGTTGGAAAACTCTTTGGCTGGTGGCGCTAGCAGCTGACAATTTCTATGGCTTCCTCCTCAAGCGACTCACTCTCACCACCTCGGCGCACGATCTTTCGTATCGAGGCTCCCGGTTGCAAGCGATTTCCGGGCATTGCGGCGAAGTTAGTTCGCATTAGTGAGATTACGAGAAATTTCCACAGATGCAAGAATTATTTTGAAAAAGTTTGTGCGGGGCAGTGGTACGGAGGTAATGTACATCGCGAACAATACTGCGGAGCTCGCAAAGGTCTCCGAGAAACACAACTGATCTAGATTTTCTTGAACAGCTCTTCCCTTGGGTCTTCGGGATTCAGCTTGGCCAACTCGCGCAGCAGTTCTTTGGTCTTTTCATCCCGGGGCATGGGAACCGTGATCTTCACTTCTACGATTTCGTCGCCACGGACTTCGTCTCTTATGGCCGAAGGCACACCCTTTTCGCGCAGCCGAAGTTTCTGTCCTGACTGCGTTCCCGGAGGAATTTTTAGTTGGGCGCGGCCGTCGATGGTCGGGACTTCGACCTTCGCTCCAAGCGCCGCTTCGGTTGCCGTAACGGGGACAGTCAAGTAAATGTCATCGCCTTCACGGTGAAATACCGGGTGTTCGCCGGTGCGAATGATTACGTAGAGATCGCCCACGCTGCCGCCGTGTGAGCCGGCGTTGCCACGTCCGGCGAGGCGAATGCGCTGTCCGTCGCGGGTGCCGGCCTTGATGCGAATCTCCAGCGGGTCGCTGCGCTCGATTGTGCCATCGCCACGGCACACGGGGCAGGGCGAAACATTTTTCCCCGTGCCATGGCAGCGCGGGCAGGTCACGTTGAACTTCATCCGTCCGCCGGTTTGCGTAACTTGGCCAGTGCCGCCGCATTCAGGGCATTGACCGGGCGCGGTGACATCGCCGGTTCCGTGACAGTTCGCGCACACGTCGCGGCGATTGACATTGATCTTCATTACGCCGCCGCGCACCGCAGTCCAGAAAGGCACGTTGACTTGATACTCGAGGTCCGAACCTGGCTCGGGCTGTTCCGATGCCGGGCCGCGAGAACCTCCAAACATGCCAGAAAAAATGTCTTTGAATCCGCCGCTGCCGCCACTGGGCGGACGTTTACTGCGCGCACCTTCGAAGAGATCCGAAAAATCGAATCCGTTGAAATCGAAATTTGCGCCCTGCGGATTGCCGCCGCGAGGCTGCGCGCCAGGAGGAAATCCTCCTGTGCTGCTCCCTCCGCCCGCTGCATAAGCCTCCGCCGCGGCCGGATCGATGTTGTCGGAGTAAAAGCCCAATTGATCGTAAATCTTGCGCTTCTTCGGATCGCTCAGGACATCGTTTGCTTCGGAAAGCGTCTTGAACTTTTCCTCTGCAGCCTTGTCGCCGGGATTTACGTCAGGATGATACTTGCGCGCAAGCTTGCGGAACGCCTTGCGAATATCTTCCGTCGACGCCGACTTCTTGATTCCAAGTGTGGCGTAATAGTCTTTCTGGGTTGTCGTTGCCATTTAGGTTAAATACTACCTGTCATCCTAAGCGCCCAGGATGACACGGGTGTTGATGGATTCAGGCCCCTAATTTGGAATCTTTGATCTTCCCAAGTCGAGCACGCCGATGCGATCATACTTCGCCATGTCTGCATAGACCGGAATCTTCTGCACTCCCGTGGCCGAGTGCGCGAAAACGTACCAGCGCGAATCTTCTTCTTCAAAATTACAGTAGTAGTCCTGTCCGTTCACTTCGAATTGCAATTCGTGCCTCCCTTGGCTAAAGAATGCTAAAAATTCAGGACGGGCTTGCGCCCGTCCTGCGTTGAAACGCTGCACTCGTCGACGATATCCTTCGCTTTCGCTCAGGATGATCGCAGCGGGGTCCCGCTTCGCTCACGCCCGCCAGAAAGATCCCTCGCATTCGCTCGGGATGACGCCAGCGGGCTCGGATGCCCCGCGAAGCGGCGTCACTTCTTGTCTTCTACGTCCACGTACTCGGCGTCGATCACGCCTTCGTCTTTCTTGGGCGCGCTGTGGCCATTGGTTTCCGGACCACCGTTCGCGCTCGGGCCTGCACCCGCCGTCGGAGGCGCTTGCGCTGCCTTATACATCTCCTCGGCCAGTTTGTGCGAGGACTTGGTCAGCGTTTCCAACGCGCGATCCATCTGCGCCTTATCGTTAGACTCCAGCGCTTTCTTCGCGTCCGCGATGGCGTTTTCGACGTCGCCGCGTTCCGAGCCGCCGATCTTGTCGCCCTGCTCGCGCAGCATCTTCTCGACGTTGTAGACCATGCTGTCTAGCTTGTTCTTCGCCTCGATCGACTCACGCTGCGCTTTGTCTTCGGCAGAGTGCGAGTCGGCCTCTTTGGCCATACGCTCGACTTCGTCCTTGCTCAGGCCAGAGGACGACGTAATCGTAATCTTCTGGTCCTTGCCGGTGCCGTTGTCCTTCGCCGTCACATTGAGAATGCCGTTCGCATCAATGTCGAACGTCACCTCGATCTGCGGCACGCCGCGCGGCGCCGGTGGAATGCCAGTCAGGTGGAACTTGCCGAGCGTCCGGTTCTGCGCCGCCAGAGGCCGTTCGCCCTGGAGCACATGAACCTCAACCGAGTTCTGATTATCGGCCGCGGTCGAGAACGTTTCCGTCTTGCGAGTCGGAATCGTCGTGTTGCGCGGAATCATGGCCGTAGCCACGCCGCCCAAAGTTTCAATCGACAGCGACAGCGGAGTCACGTCGAGCAGCAGTAAGTCTTTCACTTCGCCGCCCAAAACGCCGCCCTGAATGGCCGCGCCGATGGCGACGACTTCGTCAGGGTTAACGCCCTTGTGACCTTCCTTCCCGAACAGCTCTTTCACCAGAGCTTGAATGCGCGGCATGCGCGTCTGGCCGCCGACCAGTACAACTTCATCGATCTTGCTGGCATCGACACCTGCGTCTTTGAGGCATTGTTTGCACGGCCCCACCGAACGCTGGATGATGTCTTCCACCATCGACTCAAGCTTCGCCCGCGTCAGCTTCTTAACCAGATGCTTCGGACCGCTCGCGTCCGCCGTGATGAATGGCAGATTGATCTCAGTCTCCATCGTGGTCGAAAGCTCGATCTTCGCCCGCTCCGCCGCGTCACGCAGACGCTGCAAAGCCATTTCGTTGCCCTTGCCACGCAGGTCGAGACCTTCGTCCTTCTTAAACTCGTCAATCAACCAATCGACAATGCGCTGATCGAGGTTGTCGCCGCCGAGGTGAGTGTCACCATTAGTGGCTTTGACTTCGATCACGCCTTCGCCGACTTCCAGGACGGAAATGTCGAACGTTCCGCCGCCGAAGTCGTAGACCGCGATGGTTTCATCCTTCTTCTTGTCGAGTCCGTAGGCGAGCGCCGCCGCCGTCGGCTCGTTGATAATGCGCTTCACGTCGAGTCCGGCGATCTGGCCGGCATCTTTGGTCGCCTGGCGCTGCGCGTCGTTGAAGTACGCAGGCACCGTGATGACCGCCTCGGTAACTTTTTCGCCGAGATAATCTTCCGCCGCCTTCTTCAGTTTTTGCAGAATCATCGCCGAAATCTGCGGCGGTGTATGCTCCTTGCCCTGCGCCAGCACCGCGACGTGGTCGCCCGACTTCACGACCTTATACGGCACCATCTTGATCTCTTCGGTGACTTCGTCGAAGCGCCGTCCCATGAAGCGCTTGATCGAATACACCGTGTTCTCAGGATTGGTAATGGCCTGCCGCTTGGCCACCTGCCCGACCAGCCGTTCGCCAGTCTTGGTGAAGCCGACCACCGAGGGGGTAGTGCGTCCACCTTCTTCATTAGGTATCACTTTCGGCTCTCCACCCTCCATAACCGCCACGCAGGAGTTGGTGGTACCGAGGTCAATTCCGATAATCTTAGCCATAAGTTGGCTCCTTTTAATCTCGTAAGCCCTTTATAATCTTAGCACCCGACATTGCGAGCACTTCGATAATAAGAACTGAGTGAATCATTGTCAAGGTTTAGATGCGGAAATGCCGGGGGTGGATGCGCAAAGTCAAAATATCAATGGATTTAGCTCGGAAAGAGTTTCTAGAAGTCCACCGAAAAGTCCGCTTTCACCGTAATCGGCCCGTCCCCGAGTATATTGCTAAAGACCAGGTAGTATTTTTGCGGGTCGAGCAGAGTGGGCGGCATTGCCCAGTCGATGGTGCCGCCGCTGGAGCCGGGCTGCGAGAAGGCTGCCTCGGAGGAATGGTTTTGTGCGAATTCTTTGTAGTCCTCTTCTTTCATGAGCAGCACATCCAATGTTCCGCCAGCCAACGTGTGAAACTCGCCGTGGATATGGGGACTAACAATGTGCGCAGGGACAACAAACGGAAACGCCTGGTGATCCCGGACGGCAAATTGCCGTCGCACCAGACGCAACTCAGCCGGCGCAGGAGTTGCCGCAACGTGGTCCAAGGGTGAGGCCGGGTTATCGGCAATAACGCTGTTCGTTTGCGCCGGCTGATCGGACGGCTTGGCATGTTGCCATGCGAAATACATAGAAGCCACCAGGGCAATCCCGATCAAGACCTTGGCTGCGATTTTGGCGGGCGCATTGTGTCGGGCATAGATGATCTGGATGTCGTATGCATTCGAGGAATTCGCGCTAACCGAGGTTGCTCGTCCCGCGGGCGCGGCAACCTTGGCAGCGGCTGGTTTTAGCGGTTCAGTGGGTGGCTGGACTGGTGACGGAGCTTGGGTGGGCGAATTCATGGACACGTCTCAATCCTTCAGATAATCCATTCTGATCCGCGACAAAAACGGGCGACAAGATTACGTGCGTAATATCGCAAGTCGAAAAATCCCAGAAAGATCACAGTTCCGGCGATTGTAATGCCATCGTCCGAAATTCGAACGACTATTGGCCCGAGTAAAGATTAAGGCGATTTCGCTTGAGGAAGTCGAGCTTCTCCCGCATGTGCGTCGCGGGCGGGTCGGGATACGGCATGAACTTTGTATCGCGATCGCAACCGTCCATATCATTTTCCCGAACCATGCACTGAATCCACGCCCGCTTCGAACCGTTAAGGTCATTTAGATATTGGCGCGGCGCTTTCAGTGTGCTCGGAATCAATATCAGGACGAAAGCCCATATGCAGAGTGTCCTCAACCCTGATTCTGGTCGTGTCAGCAGATGAAAGTAGAGACCAAGAAACGCCGGAATCAGCAAGCCCATATAGCGCGAAGTCTGCGCGGCTTCCGGCATACCCATGCAGACTCGGCCCACCGCGGCGTCGCAAAGAAATAAAAGCGAAAATCCGGCCAGTGCGACAATCACGCGATCAACAACGCTGCGCTCGCGCGCGACGAACTGTCGTACGCCATGCCAGAACAACACTCCAAGCATAACTCCTGCTAAAAATCCGCCCAAGACCGTCGCTAACCTGACCGAGTGCGGGCTGAAGATGTTTAAGAAGTACGAGAACGCCAAGCTGAGAAACCACGCATATTTCCAGGGATGTGGATCGGGAAAAACGAAGCATGAGACCGCCGGATCCCAGCGATAGTGATGGAAGAAACTGGCTAATGACAATCCTGCAACAAGTAAAGCGGTCGTGGCCGGAACCAAGGATCGCTGGTTACGCAGCGCGTGGAGAACCTCAATCCCAAACAAAGCGACGGTGATCGGCCCCATGAAAATCCCGAAGCCGGTATAAATCAGTAGGAAATTCGTCAGCAGAACAAGCCCATAGCTGAAAACTAGCGGCGAGACCAGCCATGCCAGGCAATACAACGCAATCAGCAATTTCGGCACAGCCGAGTACGACGGATTCGGCGCGACCGTCAGCGCTTCCATCTGGCTAAAGGTCATAACTAGGCATGGAATGATTACGTCAGAATAGGAAATCTCACCGACCAGTTTTTTCTTGAGCCATAAAAAAGCGATAGCCGCCAGAAATAGCGACCCAGCCATGAGTAGCGCTTCTGAGCGTGCATTCCAGGATGTGGCCTCCAACACGATTCGGTCTAGGATAAGTCCGATGCCCTCGCGATGCGGGCCATGTTGATAGACGAACGTCTGCCACCACGATGCATGTTGAAACAGCGGGTTGTAGAAGTCCCACTGATCGCGGTAAAGCAAGCTCACCGCGTTGTCCCAGAGAAAGCGAGTGAGTCGCCATCCCTGAAATAACAGAACTGCGCAGGTGACGATCACGGGCAGTCGCCGGGTGCTCGCGAAATTGGAAGTAGGCGCGTTCAAGAAGATTCAATCTAGCATGAGACGCCGCGGCCTGATAGACTTCGGCTCCGGTGGCAGATCAAGCATGGAAGCCCACGAAAAGAACTTGCGCCCGAGTGACGTAATCATTCGCGATCTGGTGTCGCTCGGGGACTTCCGGCAGGTCGAGGCTATCGAGCGCGAAATCTGGTCGCTGGCCGACATCGACGTGCTGCCGCCAACCGTCGCCATAGCTTTGCAGGAATCGGGCAATCACTGGATTGGCGCCTTCGACCGGCAAAAGCTCGTCGGCTTCGCCTGCGGGTTTTTCGGCGTCGAAAATCAACGGCTGAATATCCACTCCCATATGCTCGGTGTTCTGCCCAAATATCAGAATGGCGACCTCGGATATCGCTTGAAACTCGCCCAACGAGAGCGAGCGTTCGGCGTGAAAGTAAACTTGAGCGCCGATCCTAAGTACGGCAGCCTGGGCATTCGCGAGATTACCTGGACATTCGATCCTCTCCAAAGCCGCAACGCCCATCTCAACTTCACCAAACTTGGCGCGTTCTCGCAGCGTTACAAGGCTGACCTCTACGGCCCGGATACCTCGAGTCCGCTGCATCAAAACGGCACCGATCGCCTCTGGATTACCTGGCCCATCGCCAGTCGCCGCGTGCAAAAACGCCTCGCAGGAGAAGATAGTCGCGCCGCCACGCTCGACGCGCTGTCAACTCTCGCGCCGCTCATTCGTTTCGACGCAGACGGCGCGCCGGTTCGCACCGACCTCGCAGCTTCGCTCGCGAGGCAGCGAATCGCAATTGAAATTCCGAGCGACATTCTCGGGATCGAAAAAGAGAATCCGACTCTAGCGCAAGACTGGCGAGCCGCCACCCGCTGGGCCTTCACCGAAGCCCTGAACGCTGGATTCTTCGTAACCGAATTCTGCCGCCACGTCAGAGGACAACAAGGTCCAGGAGTTTATCTCTTAGAAAAGCTTAGTTCCGGAGATACTCAAGAATTCCCTCGGTGAACCTCCGTTCCCTCAGTGAACTCTGTGTTAAAGCAATTCGCCCAAACGACAAAACCCCTCAACACAGAGAACACCGAGGTAACACAGAGGACGACGCCATTATGATGAAGAGTGCCCTTGGATGCCACCCGCCATCTGATTCTTTATGACGGCCTCTGCGCCATGTGCAACGGCTTCGTTCGCTTCGTGGTTCGCCTCGATGCCGGCGATGTGTTTCGTTTCGCACCGCTGCAAGGTGCAGCGGGCGCAACCGTCATCGCACGTCAACCGACTGTAAACGCAGGAATGAATACGGTCTACGTGGTGCGGAATTATGAGACGCCGAACCCGCAAATCCTCAGCCGCTCCGACGCTGCTCTTTTCGTCTTGCAAGAACTTGGCGGCTTCTGGAAAGCCATGGCTCGCGCGGCGAGCAAACTTCCTTTATCCCTACGCGACGGGATCTACAACTTCGTTGCTCGCAACCGCTACCACCTGGCTCGCAAGCTCGATGCCTGCCCCCTAGCTGCGCCACAAGACAATCATCGTTTTCTGCCGTAGCCGCAATCCCTTGTAAACTGTGCCTTGCGCCGATTACTCTGACTGGTCGAGGGAACTTTCCATGTCGAATGCCTCCAACAGCTCGCCCGATATTGATTCCACATTGCAAGAGCAGCGCCGCTTCGAGCCGCCCGCCACATTTAGTGAGCACGCACACATAAAGAACCTCGCCGAGTATGAAGCCATCTATCGCGAATCGGTTGAGCATCCCGAAGAGTTCTGGGGCAAGATCGCGAGCGAACTTCACTGGTTCAAGAAGTGGGACAAAGTTCTCGACTGGCAGGATCCGTGGGCCAAGTGGTTTGTTGGCGGAGAGATGAATCTTTCCTACAACTGCCTCGACCGCCACGTACAAAGCTGGCGCAAGAATAAAGCCGCCATCATCTGGGAGGGCGAACCCGGCGAGCTTCGCACCTATACCTATCACCAACTGCATCGCGTCGTGCAGAAGTTCGCCAACGTACTCAAGTCGCTCGGCGTGAAAAAAGGCGATCGCGTCGCCATTTACATGGGTATGACGCCCGAGTTGCCCATCGCCATGCTGGCCTGCGCCCGCATCGGCGCGCCCCACACGGTCGTCTTTGGCGGATTCTCCTCCAATGCGCTAGTCGATCGTATTCACGATTCGCAGGCCGTCGCCGTCATCACCCAAGACGGCTCTTACCGCCGCGGCGCCGAGGTCAAATTATTTCCCGCCGTGGAAGAAGCGCTGAAATCCTGTCCGTCGGTTAAGCATGTCGTCATCTATAAACGCACTGGATCGCCGATCAATTTCCTTCCCGGACGCGACCACTGGTGGGACGAGATGATGCAATCCGTCTCCGACATTTGCCCCGCTGAGCACCTCGACGCCGAACATCCGCTCTACATTCTTTATACTTCCGGCACAACCGGCAAGCCGAAGGGTGTAGTTCATACCACGGGCGGCTATGCGGTCGGCACTTACCTCACCACGAAATGGGTTTTCGATTTGCGCGACGAAGACGTTTACTGGTGTACCGCCGACATCGGATGGGTCACCGGGCACAGTTACATCGTTTACGGCCCGCTACAGAACGGCGCGACGACGCTCATGTATGAAGGCGCGCCCAATCATCCTGAGCCAGATCGTTTTTGGAATATGATCGATCGCCATCAGGTCAGTGTCTTCTACACCGCGCCGACGGCGATTCGCACCTTCTTGAAGTGGGGAGAGCAGTGGCCGCGCAAGCATCGCCTCGACAGTCTGCGCCTTCTCGGCACGGTCGGCGAACCGATCAATCCCGAAGCCTGGATGTGGTATCGCGACGTCATCGGCCGCAATCGTTGCCCTATCGTCGACACTTGGTGGCAGACCGAGACTGGCCACATCATGATCGCTCCAGTCCCCGGCGCGGTCGCCACGAAGCCGGGTTCGGCGACCCGTCCATTCCCAGGAATCGTTCCGGAGATCGTCAACATCGACGGCAATCCCGTGCCCGACGGCTCTGGCGGATTTCTCATCATTCGCAAGCCGTGGCCCGGTATGTTGCGCACGATTTACGGAGACCCCGATCGTTACGTCAAGCAATACTGGTCGCAAATTCCCGGCGCATACTTCACCGGAGACGGAGCCCGCAAAGATAAAGACGGCTACTTCTGGATCATGGGCCGCGTCGACGACGTCATCAACGTCAGCGGACACCGCCTGAGCACGATGGAAGTCGAGTCAGCGCTAGTCGCACATCCGTCGGTCGCAGAAGCCGCGGTGGTCGGGCGTCCTGACGAAGTGAAAGGCCAAGCGATCTCAGCCTTCGTCACGCTCGAACAAGGCCGAACGCCCTCCGATCAACTCAAAGAAGAGTTGCGCAAGTGGGTGACCAAAGAAATCGGAGCGCTCGCCCGCCCCGACGACATTCGCTTCACCGACTCGCTGCCCAAAACGCGCAGCGGAAAAATCATGCGCCGTCTGCTCCGCGAGCTAGCCACAAGCGGCGAAGTAAAAGGCGACACCACCACGCTGGAAGACCTAAGCGTAATCGCCCGCCTAAAAGAGCAAGACGAAGTGTAACGATCTTCGTTACCCTGTCATCCTGAGCGAAAGCCACGCCTCGCGAAAGCGAGGCATGGCTGAAGTCGAAGGATCCCTAGCAGACTCCGGCACTGTTCCGTGTCGAGGAGTTCCCACGAGTCAGTACACGGCTACATCCCCGACTCATCCGCCGAAGGACCATAAATCGCCGGCACCGGGACATCATTCAGCCGCAAATAAACTCCCAACTGCGCCCGATGATGCACCATATGACTCAGCACCCAGGTCCGCAGGCATGCCCCGCGCGGAATCGAAAATAGCGTATGGCCATTCGACTTGAGTGCCCACGGCTTGCCCATGTGCTCGTCCGTAGCCGAAGCCAGTGCAGCCCGAAACTCGCGAACGCCTTGGTCGAATCTTTCCAGTAATTCTTTGCGGGATGCGGGCAAAGGCGGTTGCGCCATCGGCACGCCACCGGGCGCGATATCGAAGCTATCCATCTTGATGGTGTCGCGTCCCCACTCGGGCAGCGTTCCAAGGTGTCGGGCAAGCGCTCCCAGCGACGCAGATTTGTCGTGCGGCTTCCAGGAGAACTTATCCTCCGGGACGCGTTCCAGCGTCTTGCGCGTGTTAGCCATCTCTTGATCGAACTCAGGCAGCAGGGATTGGGCAATCGACATAACTTCCTCTCAGATGTGAAATTGACAGCGAACACACTGTAGGCGAATAAAAGGCAAAAGTCAAGCGCCCCTTAAAACTGACAATTGTCTTTAGTCGGGCGGCACAGAGCTCACATCGCATGTAAGCCAATGAGTTTCGCCACCGACTCGACAAAGGACAGCATCCCCATCCGGGTCAGTCCACTGAGATACCTCTCGCCGATAGTTCGGTATCTGCTTGCAGTTCCATCAGCAACTATCGCACTCGGAGTATTCGTCTGGAGTGGGGCGGGTATGCCGCCGCTGAGCGTCATCATTCGCAACAGCAGCACCGCTCCGACAGGCCGTGTGCCGCTTAGGTTCCCCTGACTAAAAAGATGCGGATAATTAACCCCGACCCTGGTCGTCCTCCATTCCAGGATCTCAGTGCCGGTCACGTGCCGAGGATGGGGAATCCGGTACTCATCGGGTACGGACTTATAGAATTGATCGGACATGAAGTTGAAGGCGCTCGCCACTTGGTCATCAGACACCAACGCGGACGGGTCTTGCGCCGCGGCGAGTTCCGCTTTCGCCAAACGCGCCAGCAACGGCTCCAGCAGCGTGGTATCTTTCAGGCCGCACAGCTTGGCGACTTGGTTCACATAGGCGTCGGCATCGTCCAAGTTGCCGACGGCGGCAGCCGAAAGTGAGTCGATGGATCGAATGTGCCTAAGATCGAAGTGATCTCGCTCGCTCGCCATAGTGTTCTCCTTCGATAGTTGAGCGTTTAGAATGTTCCGTTGTGCGAGGCTGGATTTCGAGTTCAGCACAGCAGCGCAGAGCACGACGACGAAAATGCAGAAGTGAGCGGATGGATAGCGCGAAATCCAACTCATTGCGAATCCCTCCTTGACGAGCGTGTGGCCAGCCCTCCGGAGCGCGTCATCGACGACCGGACCCGACGACTCGCCGAGAGATTAGCAGCGCATGAGGCGGGCCGTCAATTTTCGCGCTCTCGCGTCGACCGCGCCTCACTCCCCCCAAAGAACCCCCCACTTTTGTGCTCATGCAGCCACACTCCAACAGGAATACAATTCGAGTCGCCGCGACTTAGGCCGATACTCACAGTGAGGCTGCGACGCGGCTTGCATCCTTTAATACGGTTGCGACATCAAAAGTTGAGCAAGATTCACTCAAGGTAAAATTTATGGCTCAGCAAGTTAGACCAGAAAGTACTGAAATCACAGTAGATACATCATCCCCCACGACCGCTCCGAACGATCGTGCGCTGCCCATTTTGCCGGTGCGCGACACCGTTTTGTTTCCGCACGCGGTTTTGCCGCTGACCGTCGGCCGCGAAAGCTCGGTGCAGCTCATCAACTCGCTCGGCGAGGATAAAACCATCGT
>Ga0302320_10003566_pt1 | contig 36090 bp, 35 predicted proteins | sample Bog_T0_3_FD_202130 | JGI IMG/M metagenome (GOLD analysis project Ga0302320, IMG submission 202130) | Peat permafrost microbial communities from Stordalen Mire near Abisko, Sweden - Bog_T0_3 | ecosystem: Environmental > Terrestrial > Soil > Wetlands > Peat | place: Sweden: Abisko, Stordalen Mire...
GACGACATTGTCGAGGCCGATAGCACTGCCTCCGCCCTCGAAACCTGCTATTCGAGGCCCATCGATCTCGTCTTCTGCGATCTTCACCTGACAACGCTCGCCCACAATGATGGCGTCGGAATCGTCCGCGAATTACGCCAGTTTCTCCCTGATCTCCCTGTCTTCATGGTTACCTCCGATGACGACGAAATGGTGATCCGGGAGGAGTCCGAGGCGGGCGCTACCGGGCATCTCCTGAAACCCATCAGCCTCCGTACCTTAAAACGAATTCTTCAGCCCTGCTGGAACCCAGCGGACTCGTCATAACAAAAACACCTGGGTGCCTTTAGAATGGACGTTGGTGACACCCGGAAAATTTGTATTAGGCCTCATCCAGATGGCTTGCGACACCGATCCCGCCGTCAATCTGGATCGTGCCGAAGCTCGGCTTCGTGAAGCCGCCCAGCGCGGCGCTCAGATCGTCTGCCTGCAGGAACTGTTTCGATCGCAGTACTTCTGCCGCGAAGAAGATGCCCGTTTATTCGATCTCGCGGAAACCATTCCCGGGCCTTCCACCGATCGGCTTGGTCCCCTCGCTAAGGAACTGGGCGTTGTCATCGTTGCGTCGCTTTTCGAGAAACGCGCTGTCGGTCTTTATCACAACACCGCTGTAATTATCGATGCCGACGGAACCCTGCTGGGCCTCTATCGCAAAATGCATATTCCCGACGATCCGTTGTTTTTCGAGAAGTTCTACTTCACGCCGGGTGATCTCGGCTTCCGCGCTTTCGATACTAAATTCGGGCGCATCGCGACTCTCGTCTGCTGGGATCAGTGGTATCCCGAAGCCGCCCGCCTCGCGGCCCTGACCGGCGCAAACATTCTGTTCTACCCCACCGCCATCGGCTGGCATCCCGCGGAGAAAGCCGAGTTCGGCGCTGCCCAGCACGACGCCTGGAAAACCATCCAGCGCTCCCACGCCATTGCCAATGGAATTTACGTCGCAGCCGTCAATCGTGTCGGCTTCGAAGGACCCGCCGATCGGGGTCTCGAATTCTGGGGCGCCTCGTTTGTCAGTGACCCATTCGGCCGCGTTCTCGCCGAAGCATCGCATGATCGGGAAGAGATCCTGATCGTCGAATGCGATCCCCGGCAGATGGAAGAAGTTCGCCGCAACTGGCCCTTCCTCCGCGACCGCCGCATCGATGCTTATGGCGGAATCACCAGCCGGTTTCTCGCGTGACTCCGAATTCACTCGGGTTCCGCATGCCCGCGGAATGGGAACCCCACGATGCCACCTGGATTGCCTGGCCGCATAATGCCGAAGACTGGCCTGGCCGCTTCGATCCCATCCCCTGGGTCTACGGTGAAATCGTCCGCAAGCTTTCCCGCTTCGAGAAGGTGCGCATTCTCATGCAGAATGACGACGTCGAATATTCAGCGCGCAATGTTCTCGATAAATGCGGCGTCGACTGGACCGCGATTGAATTCTTTCCCTGCCCCACCGATCGCGTCTGGGCGCGCGACTTCGCCCCGCTCTTTGTAAAGGACAGCGCTGGACGCGTCGCCGCCACTAAATGGCAATTCAACGGTTGGGCCAAATACGAGAACCATCTCCTCGATGAAGCCGCCGGCCGAGCAATTCCCGGCTGGGTCGATGTCGACGCCTGGTTCCCCGAGATGGTACTCGAAGGGGGCAGCATCGACGTCAACGGCGCCGGCCTGTTGCTCACCACCGAAGAGTGCCTGCTCAGTCCCATGCAGGCGAGGAACCCAGATCTCTCCCGAACTGACATTGAATCGAGACTTGCCGACTACCTCGGTATTGAACAGGTTCTGTGGCTGCGCAACGGTATCGCCGGCGATGATACTCACGGACACATCGATGACCTCGCCCGGTTCACCGATCCGGAAACAGTAGTCATCGTGTCGGAAGAAGACCGGTCCGATCCGAACTACGAGCCCCTGCGCGAGAACCGGGAAATCCTGAGCCGTATGCCTGTTCGCGTCAAAACGCTGCCGATGCCCGCGCCGTTATGGTTCGACGGACAGCGGTTACCCGCCAGTTACGCCAACTTTTACATCGCCAATCGAACGGTTCTTGTCCCCGTCTTCAACGATCCGAATGACAGAATTGCCCTGAACGTCCTCGCCGAATGTTTCCCGGACAGGCAAGTCGTCGGCATTAATTGCGTCGAGTTGGTTTGGGGTTTAGGAACGCTTCACTGCATGACTCAACAACAGCCCGCTTGTTAGTGAATAGTTTTTTCGAACGCGGCGAAGCGTGTTTCGAGGTCCGCTTCGATCCGCGCCTTGTCGTTCTGTTCCAGATACTGTCGGCACTGTTTCGTTTCACGACCGGCCGCACACGAGGGTGTCACTGAGACATACGAAGCGGATGTCCAGTAACTCTTCCCGGGCGCAAATGAGTATTCCAGACTGTTCCGGACTAACTGCTTCACCTCTGAATAAGAGAGATGGTACGTAAGTACGGCACGTTCGTACTCTTCAGTAAGCTCTGAGCGTGAGACCCCTTCATCGTCTGTCGAAAGTGCCACGGGAACTCCGTATTTTCGGTACACCGGAAACGGGTGAGCATCGCCCGAGACGCCGAGAATACCGTCGTTGCTCGTCAGGTTAATTTCTACCAGAATATGTTTGGCCCTCATCTCGGCCAGCAACTCAGCCGGATTTTCCTCGTACATCACATCGACACCATGCCCAATCCGCTCGGCGTGACCCAACTCGACAGCTTCGCGAATGTGAAAGCGAAGACCCTCCGGCGGTACTAATCCGGGTGTAAGCTCACCGGCGTGAAGGGTGATGTGGACGCTCGGATACAGCTTACTTACAAAATCCACCATCTGCATTTGCAGGTGATAGTCGCGCATGGAAATCAGGCCGTCTTCTGCCTGAACAAAATTGACAGCCGCTATCCGCGGCTCAACAGCGGCGACAGCAAATCCTCCCAGAATCTGCGCGAATACCTGTTCCTTCGGAAATTCCCGCAGCACCTGGTAGGTATAACGAACTTTCACCCGGCAGGCCGCGGAGTCCGGTTTTTGCGCGCAACCGAGCATCTGTACCCGCTGCGCGTCGATCTCACTGACACGGGTGCGCGCATCCGACACCAGCTTCGCGAGACCGGCAGCCTCCAATTTCTTACGGGTTGCTTCAAAATCCGGATCGAGTCCCACCTGCTTACCGAGATTGGCAATCGGTCCGCCTCCGGAAAGCGCCATCAACTCCAGATACGATTCGTTCTGATCGGCCGCCCGCTGAACTACCTCGGCCACAAATTGTGTGCTGTCGACCGCTCCAAACTTATTGAAGGTATCGAAGAAGTGATCGTGCCCGGAATGGCCGGCGGAAGGCACGAAATCCCGCATTGAGAAGCTGTCGATAAGGGCATTTGCCAGTGCGTTATCCGTCTGCGCATTAACCGCGGGAACTTGACCCGATCCGCAACTGCCGCCCGCGCGTGGCGCCAGTGCCAATAATTGGATATCCACGCATAAACCTTCCTTCGCGGCGGCCCGCAGAAAACTTTCGGCGTAGACCGCGCCTGACAAGTGGTTGTGCAGATCGCCGCCCTTCGGCATCCGATAGAGAAACGCGTGAAGCTCGGGCGGACTTTTCCGCACTTCTGAGAATCGCTGTTCTACAGATACGCCCTGCCCATACGCGACAGCCGTGGCAATGAAAAGGGCAATGAAAAGTGCGGCTGCCGTTCTCATTGCAGGCTGGCCGCGGAGTGGGAATCGTCCGCATGGTACGAACTGCGAACCAGCGGGCCAGCCTCCACGTGGGCGAATCCCATTTCCGCCCCCGCTTTGCGGTACCCATCGAACTCGGCCGGTGGAACATAACGGACGATCGGGAGGTGCTTCGGCGAGGGCCTCAGATACTGACCCAGCGTCAGGATATCTACACTGTGCGCCTTCAGATCGCGCATCACCGTAAGTACTTCTTCCGGCAGTTCACCCAAACCCAGCATGAGGCCGGACTTGACCGGCGTTGCCGGATTCAACTCCTTTGCGTAACGCAGCATCTCGAGCGACCGTTCGTAGCGGGCACCCAATCGGACCTGCCGGTACAGCCGCGGCACCGTCTCCGTGTTGTGATTCAGCACATCCGGGCCGGCATCCATGACAATTTTCATGGCCTCGTGGCTACCCTGAAAATCCGGCACGAGAACCTCGACTTTGCAGCCAGGGATTCGGTCTCGTATCGCCCGAATGGTGCTGGCGAACAGTTCCGCGCCACCGTCCTTGCGGTCATCCCGGTTCACACTGGTCACTACCGCGTAGTTCAATCCCATGATGGCAATGGCCTCGGCGACCCTTCGCGGCTCGTCATAATCGACCGGAAGCGGACCGCCCTTCTGCACCGCGCAGAATCCGCAGCGCCGGGTGCAGACATTGCCGAGGATCATGAACGTCGCAGTGCGCCGGTTCCAGCATTCGCCTACGTTCGGGCAGGCGGCGCTCTCGCAGACCGTATGGAGCTTAAGCCCGGTAATCAGTTCCTTCAGTTCGCGGTAATTCTCGCCCACCGGAGCGGGAGCGCGCAACCATTTGGGGCGTTCCGGAGCCGACGGGCCAATTGTGACAAACACTGCTTTCAGTTTAGCGTGCGGACCCTAACTATTGAGTAAATTAGAGGGAGCAGCCATGGTCCGGATACTAACGGTAGAACGCGAATACGGCAGCGGGGCGGCATCCATTTCAAAAGCCCTGGCTGACCGGCTCGGCTGGAAGGTTTGGGATGAGGAATTTACACGCCGCATTGCCAGTAGCCTCAAGTGCGAACCGAAGCTGGTCGAGCAGCGGGAAGAGCGGCTCGACTCCATGTTCTACCGGCTCATCAAGACCTTCATGCGGGGCAGCTTCGAAGCCAAAACCGCGACGGCCGGCCTCGAACTTCTCGATGCGGAAAATCTGGTAGTCCTGTTCGAGCGTGTGATCAATGAGATTTCCGCCGAGGGAAACGCCATCATCATCGGCCGTGGCGCCCCCTGGTTCCTGCGCCAGCGGGACGACGTATTCAACGTCTTCCTTTATGCTCCCTACGCGGAAAAGTTACGCCGGACCGTTGAAGGCGGCTTATCCCAAAAGGATGCCGAGGGTTTTCTCGAAACGGTGGATCAGGAACGGTCCGCCTTCGTCCGCAAATACTACGGTCTGGAATGGCCTCACCGCCCGCTCTACGACCTGATGATCAACACAGAAGCCGGTGACGACGTGGTGGTCAAAATCATTTTGGACCAACTGGGCCGTCTGAACAACTGCACTTACTGATGGTGGCGGAACTTCTTTTTCGCGTCGGGCCAGAATTCGTCCCAGGCGTTGCCCGCCATTTTGTCCATCAGCCCGGTCAGAATGCGCTCGAAAGCGTGCGTACTGTCGGCTTCGTCGGACTGGCGCCAGGTGTTTGAGAGGAAGTTGTTGCCGACATCGCCGATGTACCGTGCATAAGCCGGATGCACCGTTCCGTCATTGTGATAATCGACAAAAGTCCATTTAATGATGTGCCCAATTCGGGTGCCGGAACCGAATTCCGATCCTTTGCGGGGATAGCGCGGATCTTCACCCCAAAGGGCGCCGACCGAAGCTTCGATAGCGTTCCCGGTTGAAATACCGGTCAGACGCATTCCGTAGCGGTCGCCGAAACCATCCCAATGAGTCCCATATTCCGGAGGGCGATTGATGAGTGTGCCGAAGCCGGCGCTGATGGTCCCGGCCAGCAAACTGGCGGGGCCGACGGTGCTTTGCGCGAACCATGCCACGCGCTCTTTAGCGGTAATTGGCTGGTACTTGCCGGCAGGCTCAGTAATCTGTGCCACGAGGCTTCCGCCCAACATCATGAGTAGGAGTGCAGCCTTCATACGTGTAGCTGAAAGCACGCTTATGGCCAATGCCTTTCGGCATTCGGCTAACATGATGAGTTGCTCCACAATCTGACCGCAGCCCTGATCGCATGGGGACCCGCCGGCATCCTTCTTCTGGCCATTCTCGATTCCTCCGGAGTTCCGGTGGCAGGGGTTTTCGACGCACTCCTCATCCTGATTTCGGTGGAGAGGCCTTCGGTTGCCTGGCTCTGCGCGGGCCTGGCGGTGGCCGGGTCGACGGCGGGTAACACGATTCTCTTTCTGACGGCCCAACACGGCGGACGCCGGATGATGAACCAGGCGGTGCAAGGACACCGCGCGGCGAAGTTTCGACGCTGGTTTCAGCGCTACGGAATGGTAACGGTTTTCGTACCCGCTCTGATGCCGATCCCGATGCCGCTGAAGCTTTTCGTGATCAGCGCGGGCGTGATGGGGACGCCGCTTTCCGAGTTCATCGGGGTTGTAATTGTAGCCCGTTTTCTGCGTTATTTCGGAGAAGCCTGGCTGGGCGTCCGGTTGGGCGAGGGGTCTACCGCGTTTCTGAAAGCCCACGCCTGGCAATTCGCGGCGGGGGCTCTGGGGCTGTTCGTGGTCCTCTACGGATTTGTACTGATTCGCAACCGGGGGCGTGAGCCGGGGCCGGTGGGTTAACGCACCGTATACTGCAATTTCATGCTCAGAGTTCGATTCGCGCCCTCGCCGACGGGCTACCTGCACATCGGCAGCGCACGGACGTTTATCTTCAACTGGCTGTATGCGCGGCGGTTCGGCGGGACGATGATCCTGCGGATTGACGATACCGATCTGGAGCGCAATACCGAGCAGTCCCTCCAGTCGATTTTCGACGGCCTGAAATGGCTGGATTTGCCCTGGGACGAACAGTACCGGCAATCCGACCGCCTCGAACTGCATAAACAAGTGGCTCAGGGGATTCTCGATAAAGGCTTGGCATATCGAGACTTCACTCCTCTCGATACGGGGGAAACCGAGAAGACTCATGCGGGCGGTTCGTGGCTTTTCAATCCCGGCCAGAGGGAGATTTCGCGGGAGGAAAGCGACCGCCGGGCCGCTCTGGGCGAGAAGTTCGTCCTGCGCTTCCGGGTGCCTCGGGAGCACGAGGAACACATCGAGTTCGAGGATCTGGTTTACGGCCCGCAATCCAAGGCGACGAAGGACATCGAGGACTTTGCGCTGCTGCGGAGCAACGGTGCGCCGACCTATCACCTGGCATCCTGCGCGGACGATCTTGATTTGCGGATCAGCCATGTGATTCGCGGCCAGGATCACCTGACGAACACATTCAAGCACATCCTGATTTTCCGGGCGGCAGGCGTTGAGCCGCCTCGATTTGGACACTTGCCTCTGTTGATCGCTCCGGACGGATCGAAGCTTTCGAAGCGCCGGCACGGACCCGTGGTTTCGGTAACAACGTACCGGGACGGGGGCTTCCTGCCCCACACCTACGTCAACTTTCTCTGTCTGCTGGGCTGGTCGCCAAAAGACAATCGCGAGCAGATGTCGCGACAGGAACTGATCGACGCTTTCTCGCTGGAAGGGATCAACCGCAGCAATGCGGTGGTCAACTTTACGGAGGAGGATCCGTTCGACCCGAAAGCGGTCTGGCTGAACTCCGCGCATATTCGCTCGCTGCCTCCGGAAGAACTGGCACATCTGCTGCTGCCTGTCGTCGAGAAGGCGGGATTTGCGATCGGGATCGACAAGATGAAGCAGATAACGCCGCTGATTCAGGAGCGAATCCGTCTGTTGAACGATGTGCTGACGGTGGCGGATTTCTTCTTCGTTGACGAACTGGCTCCGTATGATTCCGCCGAACTGATCCCGAAAAAAGGCGATTCCGCGCTGGCACTGCGAGTCCTCGAAAAAGCGAAGGAGGTGCTGGCGGGCGCCGAATTTTCCCATGATGGGCTGGAAGCGGCACTCCGGGCCGGAGCGGAACAACTCGGCATCAAAGCCGGCCAGATGTTCGAGCCGGTGCGAGTCGCCGTGTGCGGGCGCAAGACTGCGCCGCCGCTGTTCGCTACGCTGGAAGTACTCGGCCGGGAGACCAGTCTCACGCGCATCGACCGGGCTATAGGGAAACTCAGTTAAACTATGACGCCTACTCCGTCTAACTTCATCCGCGACACAATCCTCGAGGATCTGAAGACGAACAAATACCAGGGCCGCGTGCACACGCGCTTCCCTCCGGAACCGAACGGGTATCTGCATATCGGCCACGCGAAATCGATCTGCCTGAACTTCGGGCTGGCGGCGGAGTTCGGCGGCAAGACGAATCTGCGCTTCGACGACACCAACCCTGAGAAGGAAGAGCAGGAATATGTCGATTCGATCATGGACAACGTTCGATGGCTCGGCTTCGACTGGGAAGACCGCATCTTCTACGCGTCCGATTATTTCGATCAGCTTTTCGAATGGGCACTGCAGCTGATTCGTGCGGGAAAGGCTTATGTCTGCGATCTGACTGCTGAAGAGATGCGCAAATATCGGGGCACTCTGACAGAGCCGGGCAAGGAAAGTCCGGATCGCAATCGCAGCGCGGACGAGAATCTGGAACTGTTCGAGCGTATGCGAGCCGGAGAGTTTCCGGACGGTTCGAGAACGCTGCGGGCGAAGATCGATATGGGTTCGCCGAACCTGAATCTGCGGGACCCGGTGATGTACCGGATTCTGCACGCCGAACATCACAGAACCGGCAACAAGTGGTGCATCTACCCGATGTATGACTTTACGCATGGTGAATCGGACTCCATTGAACGAATTACCCACTCCATCTGTACTCTCGAATTCGAAGATCACCGGCCGCTCTACGACTGGTACGTGGAACAGCTCGGCATTTACCATCCACAACAAATCGAATTCGACCGCTTAAACCTGACTTACACGCTGCTAAGCAAACGCAAACTGCTCCAGTTAGTCAACGACAAACACGTACGCGGCTGGGACGACCCGCGGATGCCTACCCTTTCCGGCATAAAGCGGCGCGGTTACACGCCGGAAGCGATCCGCAACTTCTGCGGGGCTATCGGAGTGGGCAAGACGAACGGCAGCATCGAACTGGCGCTGCTGGAACATCATGTCCGCGAAGATCTGAACAAACGGGCCTCCCGAATGATGGCCGTGCTGCGGCCGCTCCGCGTGGTGATCGACAACTATCCGGAAGGCCAGAGCGAAGAACTGGAAGCGATCAACCATCCGGAAGACCCGGCGGCGGGTACGCGCAAAGTTCCGTTTTCGAAGGTCCTGTATATCGAGCAGGATGACTTCCGTGAAGATCCTCCGAAAGGATATTTCCGGCTGACTCCGGGGCGCGAAGTCCGGCTGCGCTGGGGCTACTTCATCACGTGTCAAAGCGTAGTGAAGGACGACAAGGGTGACGTCATCGAGATTCACTGTACTTACGATCCTGCGACGCGCGGAGGCAATGCTCCCGACGGGCGCAAAGTGAAGTCGACGATCCACTGGGTGTCGGCGGAACATGCGATCGACGCCGAGGTGCGAATTTACGACACACTGTTCGCCGTCGAAAATCCGAATGAAACCGAAGAGGGTGGAGACTTCACGTCTAACCTGAATCCGGCGTCGCTCGAAGTACTGACCGGCTGTAAGCTGGAGCCCGCGCTGGCGCAAGTCAAGGCATTCGACCGGTTCCAGTTCGAGCGGCTCGGTTACTTTTGCGTAGACCCGGACACATCACCGGGCTGGCCTGTTTTCAATCGCACGGTAGCGTTGCGCGATTCATGGGCCAGGATCGAGAAGCGGGGCAAGAGCTAACCGGCATGAACATATTAGGGATCGGCGGGGTTCTGGGAGACTCCGCGGCCGCACTGATTCAGAACGGCGAGATCGCGGCGGCGATTGAAGAAGCGAAGCTGGAACGACGGCAGCACGGCGGGAGATTGCCGGAAGCCGCGGTCAAGACGTGCCTCGAAATCGGAGGCATCACAGCGGCCGATGTGGATTATGTGGCGCTGGCGCGTCCCCTGCCCCGCGGTTCGGCACTGCCGGTAGCCTTGCGGAGTTTCAGTAAAGCGCAAGTGGTCTCGATCGACCATCATGCGGCGCATGCGGCGGCGGCCTTTTTTCCGTCTCCCTTCGAGATCGCGGCGGTTATTACGCTGGACCGGGAAGGCGACCTGCGGTGCGGCGGCAAATGGCGCGGAGTGAAGAACAGGATCACGATTGAGCAGGAGATTATCTATCCGGATTCGATCGCCGAACTCTACGGGCGTGTGACCGAAATGCTGGGCTTTCGGCCGCGCTCCGACGAACATAAAGTGCAGTGGCTGGCGGCGACGGGCGAACCACGTTATGCGGGCGCGTTCGAAAAAGTAGTGCGGGGCCACTCGATCGATCTTTCCTTTTTCGAATCCGGCAACGCGGGCTTTTACAAGCTGTTGAAGCTGGAGCCGAATGCCGAACTGAGCGCGCCGCAGAGGGCTGACGTGGCGGCGAGTATGCAGAAAGCACTGGAAGATTACGTGATCCGGCTGGCGGATGGGGCGGAAAATATTTGCCTCGGCGGCGGGATCGCATGGAACGCGCTGCTGGTGGCGGCACTGGAAAATTCGGGCAAATTCAAAGGCGTATTTGCGCAACCCGCGGCAGGCAATGCGGGAACGGCGCTGGGCGCGGCGCTCAGCGTGTGGAACGAACTGCTGGGCGAGAAGAAGCGTATCGACGGCGGCGGTTATTGTCTGGGTCCGGAATACAGCGCGTCCGAAATCAAGCGTGTGCTGGAAAACTGCAAGTTGCGATTTCGCCTGCTGGCCACGGTGCCGGAGTTGCTGGGGGCAGCGGTGGAGCAACTGGAGAGCAATCGAATTGTGGCGTGGATGCAGGGGCGCATGGAGTTCGGGCCGCGCGCGCTGGGCAATCGTAGCATTCTGGCGTCGCCGCACGACCTCTATTCGACGGAGAACCTGAACACATTCATCAAGCACCGGGAAGGCTTCCGGAAATTCGCAGCGTCGGTACCGGTTGAGCTGGCCCAGGAGTACTTCGAGGCTGGCCCTAACGCGCGCTATCTGGCGACAGTGAGCCGGGTGAAGCCGAAGTATGCCAAGCAGTTCGAAGGCGCAGTGCTGGCGACGGGTCTTGATGGCGGACTGGTCCGGGTGCATACGGTGGACAGGCACGACAACCCGCTTTACTGGCAATTGCTGCATGCGTTTGGGGAGAAGACCGGGCTGCCGGTTCTCTATAACACCTCGTTCAATCTGTTCGGCGAGCCGCTGGTGTGTACGCCGCGCGATGCGGTGCGGAGTTTCTATTCGTCGGGAATCGATGCCATGGTGGCGGGGAATTTTTTGCTGCAGAAGTGATGGGGCGCAGAGGGGCACGGACGATTTTATTGGCGGCAGATGGACAGAGATAAACACCGATAGGACCGCAGAAGGCTTTAAACGGCGGCTCGGTGAACTCTATGAAGGAGTGGGGCGGCCTGTTTTCCGCAGCAACGTTTGAATTTTGCGCCGGATCCACAGGGGCATGGGGCGCCGCGGGCGATGCTTTCCAGTTGGTTACAATTCGAAGCCAATTGAGCGGAAGCGGCTTGATTTGGAGCAAGTTGAGTCACGCCTTCACGCACGGTGCGTGCGGTTTGAAGGCGGCGGAGTTCGGCGCTGGCGTGGCGCAGGATGTGGAAAGCCTGGCCACGGGCGCGGTCGACGGAACGCTGGATGCGGTAGCCAGCTTCATCTTCCATAGGGTCGAGCGAGAAGATTTCTGACATTTCCGATTCGAGCAGAGAGCAGCGGCGGAGGCGCCAGGTTGCTCCGACGATCGTCATGGCGTAGGTCTCTTCGAGGGCGCCCTGGGGGTTCAGATCGGACTGCAGAGCGGTGGTGATGCGCTCGTATTCCGGCTGTTCATCGGGGCGAACGTAATCGCGCAGGGTGAAAAGGCCGTGGGTGCGGGCGTTGCGGGACGAGATTTGTTTGCCTTCTTCGGTGGCGGGGCCGGTGGAGTGGAGAGAGTTCCGGCGGTTGGCGGAGAGCTGAGATTCGGTTGACATGTTTGTATCGTTCTTATATCCTTCCGGCCTGACGGTACAGGAGGGAAAGCGGAAACGAGCAGACGAAGCCGACAACCGATTGAAAACACGGCGTAAATCGGGGTGGATATCTACATAAAAAAGCAGACCAAATCAGAGCTAACGAAAGGCTCATGCGCTATCCTTTCGTTAGCGAAGTGTTAACGAAAGGTTCGAATATCTATCCTCATTTTGCGAGGTTCGGTATTGCATGGCCCGGCATTTCGGCTTTCCTGGCGACGCCAGGCTCTACGATCTGACTTCGAGCCTACAGGCATCGAGCAAGGAACCCGTTATGAATGAACAGAATTCCAACCGATCAGGCGAACTGACCAACCTTCAGGCCGCCGATCTATACCGCATGCAAGTCCGGGAATTGCGGAATTATGCAATGTTCATGCTCGACCCACAGGGAATTATTACGTCCTGGAATGCGGGCGTTGAAAAGCTACTTGGCTACTCAGAAAAGGAATGGATCGGCAAGCACGCCTCCGTGATTTTCACGCCCGAGGAGAAGGCGGTCGAGGTTTGTGAATCAGAAATGCAGGTTGCCCAGGAAACGGGATCAGCCACCGACATCCGCTGGCACCGTCACAAGAATGGAAGTGAGTTTTTTGCCAATGGTTTTATGAACGCGCTTCACGATGAGCGAGGGACGCTCATCGGGTACGCAAAAATCATGAGCGACGAAACTGCGCGCAAGCAATTGCAGGATTCCTTAACCGAATCGAATACCGCTTTGGAACAGTTCGCATATGTCGCAAGCCATGATCTGCAGGAACCACTGCGGACGATGAGGGCATTCGCTGAACTGCTTTCGAGTAAGTATCGCGAAAGGCTGGACCCTGAAGCCGACAAGTGTCTGAATTTCATTATTACCGGGGCGCAGCGTATGGGCGCTCTCATCAAGGATTTGCTCGCGTATGCACGCCTCACAACCGAAAACGAACGACCCTCATCAATTGCTCTCGATGAAGATCTTGAGGCGGCGCTTACCCACCTTGAGCAAGCCATAGCTGAAAGCGGCGCGAGCATTACGCACGATCCCCTCCCCACGCTACGGGTAGATCGTGGCCAGATGGTTCGGCTGTTTCAAAACCTGATTGGCAACGCTGTGAAATATCGGAAGGCGCACGAGCCATCAAAAGTGCACATCAGCGCAGAGCAGAAAGGGGCAGAATGGGTGATCTCGATACGCGACAACGGGATAGGCTTCGACCCGAAGTATACGTCGACCATCTTCATGCCATTCAAGCGCCTGCATTCGGCCGAGGAATATGCAGGAACCGGGGTGGGCCTGGCGATCTGCCGACGTATCGTGCAGGCCCAGGGTGGCCGCATCTGGGCGCAATCAGCCCCGGGCGAAGGAGCTACCTTTTTCTTCGCACTTCCGGTGGAAAGCCTGGAGGCGCCCAAACACACTCCGCCCGTCGACGTTCCTGTACAGAGTGGATCAAGAGTTTAAATTCATCATTAGATCGAACGCAGAAATGATGGAGAAGGTCTCGGTACCGAAGACTGGGCTCTAACAATTCTCTTGTCCCGAGGGCGTGGGAGGGAAAAGCAGCCGGGTGAGTTTCGGCGCAGCCAAAACCGGATAGGAGGCACGCGACCGGGAAATGCAGCATTCGTGCCTCCTCCACCGGACTTAATGCTGGAGTGTATGGGCCGCCTCGAGCTATTTCTGCATGACGGATCGCCCCGAGATTCCGGTTCTGATCAAGGCGGGGCTCGTCCATGTTCAGTTCGAGACGATCCATCCTTTTCTCGATGGCAATGGACGCCTGGGCCGATTACTTATCACCTTGTTACTGTGCGCAGAAGGAACGATTCGCGAACCGATTCTCTATCTGAGTCTCTACCTGAAGAAGAACCGAAGCGCGTATTACGAGTTACTGGACAGGGTACGGGAGAAGGGCGAGTGGGAAATCTGGCTTGAGTTCTTTCTTACGGGCATTAAGGAGACAGCAGAGCAGGCGTCCGACGCTGCACGGCGCATTGCGGCGCTGCTTGAAGGAGACAAGAAAAAGATTGAGTCGCTGGGGCGGGCGGCGGATTCGACGCTCCGCGTGTTTCAATATTTGCAGAGGAGCCCGATTGGGGCTATACCGTTGACGGCGAGGAAGGTCGGGATTTCGGCACCGACTGTAGCGAAGTCATTCGAGCATCTGATGCGACTGGGGATCGTCAGAGAAACGACGGGGCGAGAGAGGCATCGGCTGTTTGTGTATCAACGGTATCGGGCTATTTTGAGTGAGGGGACAGAGCCGCTTTGAATTGGTGGGCTTGTAACGAGGTGTCCGAACGGCGTTTTGTGAGATGATTCCGAACGTCATCGGAGCGTAGCACCGTTGGATCTCGATGGTGCGCAACCTTCCTCGCGGTCAAAAAATCCGATCAAAGCACAGGAAGGTAAACGCTGCACGTTACTCGCGGGCGTGCGACGGCCAGTTATCGGCAATGGGCGTTTTCCGTCAAGTGCCGTCAGTTCTCAGAACGCTGTTTCGAGACAACTCCCCGTCAGCGACCTGAAAAGCAGTTGCATGTGCTCAACGATAGATTTCACTCAGCCTGTAAGTGAGCTGATGAGGGTCGGGCCAACCGACGCGAACGAAACTTTCCAAGATGCCCATCAGTGCGGCATGGCAATCGGCGCGCGCGAAGTAATCGGCGGGACGAAAGAAGGGGTGGACACCGAGACCCTTGCGCAGCATGGGCCGATACTCTGCAAGGTAACGTTCCGCAGGCGGACGATCAACTCCACCTCTTTTGGCGTTGGCCACGGCTGCCGGTGCGATGAGCTGTGCCTGACCGTCGGATTGGCAGATTGTGCAAGTCGATTGGCACGATCTGCTAGTTACTCCTGGCGCGTGTTCATCCACAATTGACTCATGCTACGGAGCGATCCGAAGACGGCGAATCGAAAGGAGCCATGAATCATGACACAAAAAGTTGCAGTAATTACGGGCGGCGCTACGGGAATCGGCCGATCGACGGCAATCCTTCTCGCCAGCAAGGGGATCAAGATGGTCATCAGCGGCCGGCGCGAAGCCGCTGGACAAAAGGCCGTTGAAGAAATCCGCGCGCGGGGCGGAGATGCGGCCTTCATCGCGGTTGACGTCGATAACGAAGCGCACGTCAGGCGGTTAATCGAGTTCGCGGTAGAAAAGTTTGGCCGTCTGGACCTGGCTGTCAACAACGCAGGCATTTCGAATGAAACCAAGACCATTGGAGAGTCAGATCCCGCGAACTTTCAGGCGATGCTGCAAACCAATGTGATGGGCGTCTACCTCTGCATGAAATATGAAATCCAGCAGATGCTCAAGAACGGTGGCGGCTCGATTGTGAATCTCGCGTCTATCGCCGGGCTCAATGGCATTCCCTATGCCGGACCCTACGCCGCAACCAAGCACGCGGTCGTCGGTCTGACGAAGTCCGGCGGCCTGGACTATGCAACGCAAAATATCAGGATCAATGCCGTCGCTCCGGGCGCGATCAAGACCGATATCATCGCCGGTTCTATCGCGCAAGGTCAGTATGACGAAGCCACAATTTCCGCCATGCATCCGATGGCCCGAATGGGCAACCCCGAGGAAATCGCGCGCGGTATTGCCTGGCTTCTCTCGGACGAGGCCTCCTTCGTAACCGGGCATGTGCTGAATATCGACGGCGGGTTCCAGGCGAAGTAACAAGCGGAGGTATCCGCACAAGGAGCAAATCATGAAAACGATCACCACACACTACATCAATGGTAAATTCGTCGAGTCTCACGGCACGGAGACGCTTGATCTTGTCAGACCGACTGATAAGCAGGTCATCGGGCGCGTCACCCTTGGCGATGAAAATGACACGCACCGCGCTATCGAGGCCGCAAAAGAAGCGTTTACGAGCTTTTCTAAAACTACGGTGGAGCAGCGCGGCCAATATCTGCAGCAACTGTATGAGGCCTTCGCGGCCCGAATAAATGATAATGCCGCGATCATGGTCGAAGAGTATGGCGGCAGCTATCAGTTCAGCAAGGCATCCGCCACCCGTGCGGCGCAAAGCTTTCTGCAAGCCAAAAAGCATCTGAGCGAAGTTCCGTTCCAAAAGACCGCCGGCACGGCGACTGTATCGCTTGAACCCGTCGGCGTGGCCGGCCTTATAACGCCGTGGAATGCCAGCACATCATTCATTTGCTCAAAAGTGTCGGCGGCGCTTGCGGCGGGCTGCACGGTTGTTTGCAAGCCCAGTGAACTGAGCGCCATGCAAACGCAGCTGGCGATGGAATGTTTTGATGCGGCGGGCCTTCCTCCCGGCGTCGTCAACATCGTCAACGGGCGCGGCGACGTTGTGGGCGCCGAGATCACGCGCAATCCGGACGTGGCGAAGATTTCATTTACCGGGTCCACCGTAGTCGGAAAGAGCATCATGCGCGATGCGACCGCGACCTTGAAAAGGGTCACGCTCGAATTAGGCGGAAAATCCCCGCATATCATCCTCGACGACGCTGATCTCAGCAAAGCCGTCCCATTCGCGCTCTCCGCCGGGTTTTTGAATAACGGGCAGGCGTGCATTGCGGGAACGCGCCTCATCGTGCCGGAAAGCCGCCTGGATGAAGTAAAGTGGCTCATCAAAGAAGCCGTTCAGGCCATGAAGGTGGGCAACCCTGCCGATCCGGACACGGCGCTTGGCCCGATCGTTACGGAAAAACAGTATAACCGGGTTGAGAGCTATATCCGAAAAGGCATCGAAGAAGGCGCCGAAATCCTCATCGGCGGCGAAGGCGCGCCGCAAGGGCTCGAAGCCGGGTATTTCGTAAAGCCCACGGTTTTCGTAAACGTGACGAACGACATGACGATCGCCAGAGAAGAAATCTTCGGGCCAGTGTTGTGCATCATTTCGTATAAAACGGAAGCGGAAGCGATCGCCATCGCCAATGATTCGGCTTACGGACTTCAGGCCTATGTCAGCACCTCCGACATGGACAGGGGCAAGAAAGTCGCTAACCAGATCGTTGCGGGACGTGTCATGATCAATAGCTTTTACGACGAGCCTTCCGCGCCGTTCGGCGGATTCAAGCAATCCGGCATCGGTCGCGAGTTCGGCGTCTGCGGAATCCAGGCTTATCTGGAAACCAAGGCAACATTCGGCGACTGACCAACGCGTACGCTGTAAGCAAGGTGACCGCAGGAAGAAAACAGTGCGAGGAAAAAATGACTGTTCAAGTGGCGGACCGTTTCAAAGCCGCCAATGCCTTTTGGATAGGGCTTACGAAGATCGGCCTCACGCCGGCGGCAGTGCTGAGCCAGGCGCGGGTGCCGTTGACGGTCTACGATGGCAAGAAGAACCTCGTGACGACGGCGCAGTTCTTCGCACTTTGGCGCGCCTTGGGCGAGCTTTCTTCCGATCCGGCTGCAGGCCTGAAAATCGCTACCCAGATAGACGTGGGAAACCGGCCGCCGTCTACGATGGCGGCCTACTACGCCCGCGACTATCGGGACGGGCTTACGCGCCTTGCCCGCTTCAAGCAACTGTGTACACCCGAGGAACTCAAGGTCAAGATCGGCAAGGACGAGTGTTTGATCGAGCCGGTGTGGCAACACGCGGAAGAGGAAACGCCGCCTCTCCTGACGGACGCCACGTTTGCGTCATTCGTTGAACTCGGCCGCGGCGGCACAGGGCAGCCGGTGAGCCCGAAACGGGTGGAGCTTACGCGCAAAGCAGAAGCGACCAAGGCCCACGAAACCTATTTCAAATGCCCGGTCAAATTCGGTGCGCGCCGTAATGTCCTCGTCCTGCACGCGGCTGATCTCGACCGGCCATTTCTCGCCCACAATGCCGAGTTGCTTGAAATGTTGGACCCGCAACTCGACCGGGCGCTTGAAGAGCGGCACACGCGGCGTTCTATCAGCGACCAGGTGAAATGGATACTCAAACGCCTGCTGGCTGGCGCCCGTCCTGACGTATCGGCCGTGGCCCGCGAACTTGGGCTCAGCGACCGGACTTTGCAGAGGCGGATCGTCGATGGCGGCTCGACGTTCCGACAGTTGCTTCTGGAGGCCCGGCAGGAACTGGTGCGCGAGTATCTCAACCGGCCGGATATCGATGTCGCAGAGGTGGCGTACCTGCTCGGCTACGAGGATTCGAATTCTTTCTATCGAGCCTTCCGGACGTGGGAAGGCACGACGCCCGCCCAGTTGAGGGAAGCACTCAGGCGGTCTGACAATTAGAGCCGTCGGGCATCGCCCGACCAGAGACTGAAAATGTCGATGCAAACGGAGCGGCTTGACTGCTTCAGTCGCCGACATCAGCGACTTACTTTTTAAAATAAATAAGTTGCGAACCTCGGAAAACTTGTCAAGTTCGTGGTTCGAATACATGCCGGGGAGCTATTCGAGTGGGCTACGCCATCCGGAAGCTAGCGGGTCAGAAGTCCCGTTGTAGTGAGTCACTTTGACGGTTTGTCGGCATCTCGCTGATTGACCTCCCCTGAAGCCCCTTCGTATTAATAGTGAGGTGAGTCTCGACCGATTTGCCGATCTGCCCGCCGTTGTCGTGCGCGCGCCTTACAGGGACCGGCTTGAAGTGGGAGTGGATAAATTTCATGGTATTGATGTCGTGCGACGGCCAGATATCAGCAATGCGCGTTATACGTCTATGTGACGAATTGGCTGTGACAATCGAGACCAGAACGCCATAACTCCAGGTACGACTGGTGGCCATTTGGCTGGGTTGGCATTGGACCGTCAACCGCTTTGCCGCCCCCTGCCGGTCTATCTGAGGCGCGGTCTCGCGTTCCTCACGTCGATGCCACCCGCAGTACTGGTACTGGTGACGGTTTGCCGCAGTTGACCTCTTCGTAAATCAATTGTTAAGATTATGCCTCAAAAGGAGTTTGGTTCAATGTCGTGCCTGAAGCTTTTAGCCGCGATCGTTGTATTTGCGTCGGCGCTATACGGGGATACGATTTACGAATACACCGGCGTACCCTTTACCACGGTCAGTGGGGCACTAACTACGTCCGACTACATTACGGCCACACTTGATTTTGCCGGCCCCCTGCCGGATAACGCGGCATATCCAAACGATCAATTCAAGTCGCAACTGCTGAGCTTTGAGATTACGGACGGCGTCGAGACATCGACGACGGCGGGGTTCGCCTACATAAATACCGATGCTTCCGGGAATATCCTCACGTGGAACATCGAGGGCACACTTCCCGGTGGGGGCTATCTTATTACCGATGGGCAGCCCTATGATGGTGATCTTGCCAGCAACGGAGCTAACCAGGCGAGTGAATACGATATTCACGGGACCTGGACCGAGGTAGGTGTGGCAGCCAGCCCCGAACCATCATCGGCTGCTTTATTGCTGGCTGGCAGTGCTCTCATCGTTTTCCGCAGGCGCCGCTCGCCGCGCTAAACGAGCCCGAAGTCGATTACTCCCGTTAAACGCGCCCGGCTTCGCCCACCTGGACGTATCGTCGGCATCTCGCTGATTGACCTCCCCTGAAGCCCCTTCGTATTAATAGCCCATGTCTTGTCGGCAAAGGGTAGATCTATGCTTCGCCGTTAATGGCGGGTCATACCGTCGGGCGGCGATAAAGTACCCAAGGAGAACCAGAGGCTGCATGTAGGTGCCCGTGCATAATCTTATTAATGGGTAAACAGTACTCTATCGGGCCCATCGGGCCTTGCTGAGGACGCACGGTTCCGGTCACAGTTCGGGATTTGCACGTTCGGCGAATGTCGTAGCGTTGCTGCTGCTCTCTCATGCAGTAAGTTAGCGGGAGTCAAGAGTGATGCACCACTACGTCGATCTAAGCCATACCCTCTACGACGGTCTCATTACATACAAGGGAGTTCCCGGACCCGTCATTTGTGATTTCCTGAGCCGCGAGGCCTCACGAGCCCTTTACGAAGGGGGCACGGAATTTCATATTCCCCGAATCGATATGGTGGCCAACAGCGGCACCTATATCGATTGCCCATTCCACCGCTACGCGGACGGCAAGGATTTAAGTGAGGTGAGTCTCGACCGATTTGCCGATCTGCCCGCCGTTGTCGTGCGCGCGCCTTACAGGGACCGGCTTGAAGTGGGAGTGGATAAATTTCATGGTATTGATGTCGCCGGCAAAGCGGTTCTCATTCACACGGGCTGGAGTGAACATTGGAGTACGCCGACGTATCTCAATGACCACCCATTCCTGACGCAGCAAGCCGCAGCATACTTGCGCGACCAGGGAGCGCATCTGGTGGGAATCGACTCACATAATATCGACGATACCCGCCGCCGCAACAATCGGCCCGTCCACACAATACTGCTGAGGAACGACATTCTCATCGTCGAACATTTAACGGGCCTTGAACAATTACCCGACGACCAATTCCTGTTCAGCGCGATACCCCCTAAAGTCCGAGGCATGGGGACCTTTCCGGTACGGGCCTTTGCACGACTAACCTACTAACCTGACGAAGATGGTAATGAGTGCACCGGCGCCGGAGGGGTCCACCCCTGTCCGCCAGCCAGATCTCAGCGGGTTGCCGAACATGATCGCCAGGTTTCAGCGGTTCTTCAGAATCGGGCGATATGATTGCGCGCAGGCGACAAATCCATTGCACCGGATAACGGTGGAGGAAAATCAGTATGAAACCTGTACTCGCGATGGCAGTTTCGGCGACGGTGGCGCTCCTTCTGGCGCAGTCGCCTGGCTATCGCATCACACACACCTATCCGCTGGGTGGAACCGGCAGCTGGGATTATGTCGTCGCCGATCCGCCGAATCACCGGGTATTCATAGCGCGGCAGGACCGTCTCATGGTTGTTGACGCGGAGAACGGCACGCTGTTGGGGGAAGTCGCCGGAATTAACGGCGCGCACGGAACGGCTATCGCCGGCACCTCGGGCCATGGATTCGCCACTTCAGGCAACGATCAGTCGGTGGTGATGTTCGATGCAAAGACGTTCAAGGTTCTAAAAAAGATCCCTGCCGCCGAGGATGCCGACGCGATTGTTTATGACGCCCCGTCCGGACGCGTCTTCACGCTGAACGGCGACGCGCATTCTTCGACGGTGATCGATTCTCAGGGAACGTTGATTACCAACATCCCGCTGGGCGGCAAGCCGGAATATGGCGCTTCAGCCGGCGACGGAAAATTGTATGCGAATCTGACCGACTCGAGCGAGGTGGTCGAGATCGATACGAAGAGCGCTCAGGTGGCGCGGCGCTGGTCCACAGCCCCTTGTAAACAGCCCGTGTCGATGGCGATCGATGCCGCGCACCACCGGCTCTTCAGTGGCTGCCGGAGCGGTGTCATGGCGATTTCGGACTATCAGACCGGGAGAGTGGTAACCACCTTGCCGATTGGAAGCGGTGTCGACGGAGCCGGCTGTGACGCGGGATCCGGCATGGCGTTCGCGTCTAACGCCGACGGGACTATGACAGTGATTCACCAGGATACGCCCGACCAATATCGTGTGGTTCAAACTGTGACGACGCCGCAAGGCTCGCGGAACATGGGGCTTGATCCTGTGACTCATCGCACCTACGTCGCCTCGGCAAAATTCGGTCCAGTCCCGCCTGGCGGCAGACGGGGAGCGGTGGTGGAGGGGACATTTGCCGTGCTCGTTATCGAGCGCTGAATGGTCGCCGTGCTCGTTATCGAGCGCTGAATGCTCGCGGTGCTTGTCATCGAGCACTGAAGGCAATTGTTTCTCACCTTAAGAAACACTATCCGCGCCCGTTATAGAAGCTGGGAAGCCCGCGTAACTGCAGCACCAGATGTACCACCAGTTCGATGCCGATGAAGGCGAGGCCCCCGAGCCACCATGCGGGCCAATGCCTCGGTCGAAACCCAGCCAGCGCCATCGCGGTCAGGGCCATGCAAATAGCGAGACCGGTGCCGCCCACGAACCACACCCCGATGCGAGCCACAACCTGGATGCCATACGCGGCGGAAAGGCGCGGACCCAGCCAGTTGAGGAACCAGATCTCCACCCAGTGGCCGCCGAACGAAGGCCAGAGCACCAGTACACTGGCCATCGGCCAAAGGGTCAGCCTGCCCCGCAGCCGAGCCAGTACCGCGCCAATGACAATCGCAATCGTAAACGTGCGCAATATGGCGATCCGGAGAGGCTCGCGACAAGGTTGCCATTGTGCTGTCATGGAGTACCACTTCAAGGATGGATCGAGACGACGCCGTGGTCCACCAGGATACTGTCAGCCCGATTGATATGTCCGTAGCGCGCGCCATTGACGGTCAGTAGGCCGCCCTTAATTCGGATATCGGCATCACGGCACGGCATAAATCGGAAATCATCTGGGCCAAGGGTCTGGCTCGGTGGAACGCTGGTCCGGTAACAATCAGTGACTACCACGCGGTGTTCCCCAACTTTAGCTTCAACCCGTCCGAGGAGCAGATTATTTGAACTGCCGCACGAAACAAGCAGAACGCACAAGGCGATCACGACTTTTTTCATGGCCTGGATTATAAAGTACTTTGTATCTTCGCTGTTATCGGCAATACGAAGCGAACGTAGCGTGGAGGGCCTCCGCTCAATAGCCTGATCGGTAGAGCAGCGCCACAACCGCGCTGGCCACAAGGCAGTAGATGCCGAACAGGTACCAGCGGCCGTGCTCCAGCCAGATACTGAGTCATTTGAGGGCGATCAGGCCCGCCAGGAACGCCAGGAATGCTCCGAGCACTCCAGGCATTATCGCGGCGGTGAGTCGCGCGGTGGTCGAGACATGTTCCGCTTTGACCAGACGCAGCACTTCACGCGCGATAACCGGCGGAGTGAGGACAACGGCTAAAGCGAAGCTGAAATTCTCCGCATTCGATCGGGAAATCCGCGAGAGAAGTGCGGTAGATATGGTGCGGTAGATATGGTCGCGCCTGAGCGCGAGAACCCTCGAAACGGGAGACAGATCGCCTGGACGGCGCCGATCAAGCCTGCTTCTTTTATTCCGATTTCGTGTGTGATGGAATTTTGCCGAAGGTATCGGCTCTCAGCGATGCCCGCGCCCAGAATCAGGACGCCGGCGAGCGCCAGAGCGGGCGCAATCAGTTCGAGATGGCTGAAAAGCTGCTCGACATCGGCATCCGGTTGGCGGGAAAATGCAACTCTCTCGACCAGCTTAATCAGCACCTCTCCTATTAGCCCGGTGATCGCCGAGGCCAGTATCACAAGAACGGCAGAGTGCTTAAAGGCCGCGGCGCTTCGAAAGTATGTGATTCGCCATCGATTCCAGAAGTACACAATGACGGCGAACATAGTACCGGTATGCAACATGACCAGGAGCAAGGTCATATCGGGAGCCGGGGGATCGAGCCCCATAAGTTTCTCGGCGATGACCACGTGAGCGGAGCTCGAAACGGGCAGGAGTTCCGCCAGCCCCTGAACGGCCGCCAGCACGATGACCTGCCAGATACTCATTCGTATGTTCGATTATCGCCAACTGGGATTATCTCCAACCGGAAATGTCCGGTGAGACATAGCAAAACGCCTGCGACGCATGAATGGAATTTAACGCCTCCCCGCGCAACACCTCGCGGCGAACCGGGCTTGTCTGATCGTAGGGCGAAGAGAAAACGCCCGCGAACAAAAAGTCGAAAAGGGAGAACATCCATGAAAAACGTAATGATCAAATCTGCCACCGCGTTATCCGCGCTGATTCTGGCGGGCGCTGCGTTCGCGCAGACGAGTGAAGTGGGTCAGCGGGCGGAAAATCAGCAGGACCGCGTGGCGCAGGGGGTTAAGTCCGGGCAATTGACGGCCGGTGAGACGGCGAACGTCGAGAACAAGGAAGCCACGATTAACCACGAAGTGCGGGCGGACCGCGCGCAGAATGGCGGTAAGCTGACTGGCCAGGAAAAGCAGGTGGTCAATCAGCAACAAAACCAGATGAGCCGGCAGATTGCTCAGGACAAGCACAATGCCGCGAAGCAGAACTTCGGCAACAGCGAAGTGGGCAAGCGCGCGGAGAACCAGCAGGACCGGATCGCGAATGGGATTGCCTCAGGCAAGATGAACGCCAGCCAGGCGGCTCATGTGGAAAAGAATGAAGCGGCGGTGAACCAGGAAGTTCATACCGATCGCACGCTGAATGGCGGAAAACTGAGCGGCGCTGAGAAAGCGCAGGTCAATCATCAGCAGAATCAGATGAGCAGGAAAATTTATAAGGACAAGCACAGCTAAGGCTGGCTATCGGGCTTTCGGAGGAGCGGAGGACAGGAAGGGCTTCGGGAGACCGGAGCCCTTTTTGCATTTAGTGGGAAAACGTCAAACCTGCTGGACAGGCGCGGGATACTGGGCGAGCACGGGGTCAGAGGTAAGGAGCGTGATCCCCTCAACCATCGACTGGGCGATCAAAAGCCGGTCGAAAGGATCTTTGTGAATCGGGGGTAAACTCTCGCAACTTCCCATAGACTGGCCGGGCTGAAAATCAACCCCTGCGTAGCCAGAGTCACGCTTTTAGCCACATTTGATTCAGTACTGCCAGGGCTGCGCAAACAGCAGTTTCGGCCCGCAGCACAGAGGGTCCGAGAGACGCGGCAGTCCAGCCGGATGGGCTAAAAGCAGCGCGCTCGGCGTCGGTCCAACCGCCCTCAGGTCCGACGATGCAGGCGGCGGATTCTTCGTGCGCGAAGTTGAAGGCGTTGATCAGCGGCGGCGCGCCGGGTTCTTCGTCGAGCCACACGCGGTGGGTTGATGCGTCTTTGAGTGCGTCGGCAAAGCGGATAGCATCCCCGATTTCCGGCGGACTGAGTCGGCGAGATTGTTCACCGGCTTCATGGGCAATGCGACGCCAACGGTCCACGCGCTTTCGAGATCCATCGAGCAACCCACGCTCACTGCGGGTGGCCTCGAACGGCACAATTCGGGCGACTCCAAGCTCAGTGGCTTTCTCGACAGCCCACTCGAAACGATCGAATTTGATCAGCGCCAGATAGAGCGTGACGGGAGGGAGTTGGGGCGCGGAGGGCAGGTCTTCGATGACGGTGAAGCGGACCAGATCTTTGCGCGCGGTATCGACGGATGCAAGCCAGGCGCGGCTACCATCGGAGATTTCAAACTTCTGACCGGCCTCGACGCGGAGGACGCGCGTGAGGTGATGGGCGCTTTCCCCGCCGATTTCGGCTTGACCCTTGCGAACCTGATCGACGAAGAAGCGGCGGCGTGCCATGTACAATTATTTACGCCACTACATGATTGCGCTGCTGCGCGGGACGCTGATCGAGAAACATCCCAACCAGGCGATCGTCGAGGTTGGGGCCGGCGGGGGTGGGGTCGGTTACGACGTCACGATCCCGATTTCTACCTTTTCCAAACTTCCGGACGTGGGCGGCATGGTTACGCTGCGCGTGCATACGCATGTTCGTGAGGATACTCTGGCGCTCTACGGTTTCCTGACGCAGGATGAGCGCGCGCTGTTCGAGAAGCTGATCGGAGTGAGCGGAATTGGGCCGGGGCTGGCGGTGAAAGTATTGAGCGGGATGGCGGCGGGAGAGTTGTTGACAGCCATCCGGCGCAATGAAATTGAGCGGCTGGTGAGGATACCGGGGGTCGGAAAGAAGACGGCGGAGCGCATGGTTCTGGAGCTTCGGGACAAACTACCAGCGCCGACGGGCGAGGAACAGCCAGGCCTGATGGCGAACGCTACACCGCTCGAAGAGGACGTGCTTTCAGCGCTCCTCAACCTCGGATGCGCGAGGCCTGCAGCCGAGGCGGCCATCCGTAAGGCGCGGACGCAGGGGACGCCGGAAGAGTTTGAGCCGCTGTTCCGGAAGTCTCTGGAACTGGCGCGTTGAGTGATTCGGTGAACGAAAGACTGGTATCGGCGAGCGGGAACGAAGACGAGCGGCAGTTCGAGGCCGGTCTGCGGCCGCGGCGTCTGGCGGATTTCACGGGCCAGGAGCGCCTGAAAGAGAATCTGCAAATCGCGATCGATGCGGCACGAAAGCGCGGCGAGGCGATGGACCATGTACTGCTCTACGGGCCACCGGGACTGGGCAAGACTACGCTGGCATCGATCATTGCGCTGGAGTTGGGCGTGGCGTTTCAGCAGACGTCAGGGCCGGTGCTGCAGAAGAAGCTGGATCTTTCGGGCATTCTGAGTACGCTCGAAAAGCGCCAGGTTTTCTTCATCGACGAAATTCACCGGCTGCTGCCAGACGTCGAAGAGATGCTGTATTCCGCGCTGGAGGATTTTCATCTCGACATCCTGATTGGGACGGGGCCGGGAGCGCGGACGCATTCGATGCCGCTGCAGAAATTCACGGCGATCGGTGCGACTACGCGGCAGGGCCTGGTGAGTGCGCCGATGCGCGGGCGGTTCGGTCTGGTACTGCGGCTGAATCATTATGCGGTGCCGGAATTGAAGCAGATTGTAGAGCGGTCGGCCGCGTTACTCGATACGCCTCTCGATGACGAGGGCGCGACGGAAATTGCGCGGCGGGCGCGCGGGACACCTCGTGTCGCGAACCGGCTGCTGCGGCGGGTACGCGATTACGCCGAGGTTCGCGCGAATGGACATATCGATCTTGGAGTCGCGCAGACGGCGCTGAATCTGCTTGAGGTAGATCAGTACGGGCTCGATGAGATCGATCAGAAGATTATGCGGACGGTGCTGGAGAAGTTCGGCGGCGGGCCGGTGGGCATAAATACGATTGCGGCGTCGATCGGCGAAGAATCGGAAACTATCGAAGAAGTATATGAGCCGTATCTGATCCAGCTTGGGTTTCTGCATCGATCGCCGCGGGGACGGGTTGCGACGGAGAGCGCGTGGGATTACTTCAAAGTCGCGCGGCGGATTGGCGGGATGAACCGGCAGCCGGAGCTGTTTTGAAAACGGCGTATTTGGGTCTGGGCTCAAATATGGGGGATCGCGAGGCACAGTTGCGGACGGCACTGGAGAAACTGGAGGCGCCGGATTTACGTCTGAAGAGAACATCGAGTTTGTATGAAACGGAGCCCATCGGATTTAAGGATCAGGCGTGGTTTTTGAATCTGGTGGGCGAGTTCGAGACGGAGCTTTTTCCGCGGCAGTTGCTGCACAGAGCGCAGCATGTGGAACGCGAGATGGGACGCAGGCGGATAGTGCCAAACGGGCCGCGGAATATCGATATCGACGTGCTGCTTTACGGAAATGCGGTAGTGAAGGCGGAGGAACTGGAGATTCCGCACCCACGCTATCGTGAAAGGCGGTTTACGCTGGCGCCTCTCGCGGAGTTGGTTCCGGAAATGCGGGATCCGGTTACGCGCGAGAGTATGCGGGATCTGTTGCGGGCGCTGCAGGGTCAGGCAGTCAGGAAATTAGCACCACTCGTCAAAGACAGATGACGTCAGATAAAGCCCCATCACGACTGGCAGTGGGTGTGCGAGAGATTCTGCTCGCTGTGATGTTCGGCGTGCTGATCCTGCTGGCGCATGACGCGTGGGAACGGCTGTTTGTGGCGATCCTGGCGGTTCTGCAATTGTTGGAAGGCAAGCTGGACCTTCTGGCGCGGCCCTCCGTGCGCCTCATTTCGATACTGCTGCAGTTGTTGAGTGGGTATTTGCTGATCGGCTATACGGGCGGAATTACGAGCCCCTACTACCTGGTGCTCTTGCTGCCGATCGTTTCCACGGCGACCTATCTGGGAGTTGCCGGAACCATCATCGGGACGGCGGTGGCGACCGGGATTTATCTATCCTTCTTTCTCTATGTTGACTGGACGCAGTGGAGTATTGAAGACGAGGCCTTCCACTTAGTAACTATTCGGTGCCTGCTTCCCGCGGTGGCAGCACTGCTGGTGAACTCCCTCGCGGATGTGATTCGGAAGCAGTCGGCGAAATACAAGGCGGCGGCGGAAGAGTTAGCCGCGGCCAATCAGAATCTAATGGCGGCGGAGGCGGCGATGCGGCGGTCAGAACGTCTGGCTGCGCTGGGGCAATTATCGGCCGGGCTGGCGCATGAGTTGCGCAATCCTCTGGGAGCGATCAAGGGCTCAGCCGACTTACTGGTCAGGTCCGGAACGGCGGACAATCCGATGGCCAAAGAGCTGGCCGAGATCATCAGCGAAGAAGTAGACCGCACTAACTCCCTGGTAACACGCTTTCTTGACTTCGCACGCCCGCTGGAGCCGCGCCGCGAATCGGCTTCCATCATTGAAGTGATTGAACGTGCCGCACGGCGGGCCAAAGTGGATATTGAACGCGATTACCCTTCATCCATGCCGGATATCGCGATCGACACGCAGCTGATGGAACAGGTATTTCTCAACCTCATACAGAATGCCGCGCAGGCGTCGGAGCCGGGATCGCCGGTTACGGTTCGTGTACGTGAGGATGAGGGTGAAGTCCACGTCAGTGTGATTGACGAGGGATGCGGGATTCCCAAGGACGAGATCGAGACCATTTTCAATCCATTTGTTACGACGAAGCAGAATGGCGTCGGACTTGGCCTCGCGATTGTGGACAAGATCGTGGATGGACACGGCGGTAAAATGACCGTCGAGAGCGAACCCGGCCGGGGCAGCACGTTCCTTGTGTGCCTTCCGATGGCCGTACCAACATCAATTCCGAATCCGGTTGCGACAAACTAAATGAAGAAACGCGTACTCATCGTAGAAGACGAAGACAAGCTGCGAAGGATTCTGGAATTGCAGTTAGTGGATTCCGGTTTCGAAGTAGTAAAAGCGAGTTCGGCGGAAGAAGCGCTGCCGCTTATCGACCGCGCCGATTTAATTCTGACCGACTTCAAACTGCCGCAAATGACCGGTCTTGAAATGTTGCAGCTGATCCGTCGCAGCGATACGCATTTGCCGGTGATTGTAATGACGGCGTTCGGCACGGTGGAGAATGCGGTTGACGCCATGAAGGCAGGCGCGGCGGATTTCCTGCTGAAGCCATTCTCGCTGGATCAGCTGATTGCCGTAGTGAGCAAAGCACTGGAAATTCGCAATCTGCGCGAAGAGAACCGCGAGCTCAAAGAAGAGTTAGGCAGGAAATATCGCTGGGACAACATCGTGGGGCGGAGTCCGGCGATGCAGCAGATTTTCGCGACGATTATGCGAGTCGCTCCGTCACGCGCAACCGTGCTGCTGGCGGGCGAAAGCGGAACCGGTAAGGACCTGATCGCGCGAGCCATCCATCATCATTCGCCCCGCAAAGACCGGCCGTTCGTGAAAATCAATTGTACGGCGCTGCCGGAAAATCTGATGGAGAGCGAACTGTTCGGCTACGAGAAAGGCGCGTTCACGGGCGCGAACATCTCGAAGCCAGGTAAGTTTGAGCAAGCCGATACAGGGACCGTAATGCTGGATGAAATCGGGGACGTGCCGGCGAATATTCAGATCAAGTTACTGCGCGTTTTACAGGAACGCGAGTTTGAGCGGCTGGGCAGTAACAAGACGACTCATATCGATGTCCGGGTGATCGCGGCGACGAACCGCGATCTCAGGGTGGCGCTCGAAGAAGGCACGTTCCGCGAAGACCTTTATTACCGGCTGAATGTAGTCCCGATAGAAATTCCGCCATTGCGCGAACGCAAGACGGACATACCGTATCTGGCGCGGCATTTCGTCGAGAAGCTGGCCCCTGAATCGGGCAACATGGTGCACGGGATTACCGATGCCGCGATCGACAGGCTGATGGAATATTCCTGGCCAGGCAATGTGCGTGAACTGGAGAACGTAATCGAGCGCAGTATCGTGATGGCGTCCGGTGACAAGCTGGACGCGGCGGAGATCCGCCTGGATATGAACCTGCGTCCGCGTCAGGCGGCGGGCGAACTGGGATTGCCGGAAGGCATGAGCCTCGACGCCTATGAGCAGGAACTCATTCGAAACGCTTTGAAACAGGCCAACGGGAATAAGAGCCAGGCGGCGCGGATTCTGGGACTTACTCGCAACGCTTTGAGATACCGCCTGACGCAGATTGGGATCGAGAGTTAGCGGGCGGGCTGGAAAAGATAGTGGGAGACGATCCATTCGGATCCGCCCCGGTATCCCCACAGTTCAGCACAAGCCATGAAGAAGATGCGCCAGCGAACCAGCCACTTCAGCGCATCGGTGGCGCCGTAAACTTCCGCAAATAACTTCAGCGCTTCATCGCGGTGGGCGTCCAGATTCTCCAGCCAGGCTTCGGAGGTCTTCTGGTAGTGCGCTCCGTCCAGCTGCCAGCGGTCGACGATGCGAACGTCGTGCTGGAATCGATCGAACAGATTGTCGCTGGGCATAATACCGCCGCTGAAGAAGTGGCGCGCCATCCAGTCGGAATCGCCCCGGTCTTCAAATAAATAAGCTATGCGCCGATGGCAGAAGATATGTACGAACAGCAGACCGTTCGGTTTCATCCACGTCGCGATGCGGCGAAACAATTCCTGATAGTTCCGCATATGCTCAAACATCTCAATGGAAACTACGCGATCGAACGTGCCAGCGGGATCGAAAACATTCATATCTGCCGTGCGAACGCTCAGGTTCGTGAGATTGCGGCGGAGCGCTTCCTTTTCGATGTACTCGCGCTGGCTGTTCGAATTCGAGACGGACAGAATGCGCGCGTCAGGAAACTTTTCCGCAAGATACAAAGATAGAGATCCCCAGCCGCAGCCGAGCTCGAGGATCTGCTGGCCGTCTTCGATTTGCGCGCGCTCGACAATCTGCGCGAGAGACCGCTCCTCGGCCTGGTCAAGCGTCGTAACTCCCTCCGGCCAATAGCAGCAACTGTATTTGCGCCGGACGCCTAACGCGAGACCGAAGAAATTGGCCGGCACCTCATAGTGCTGGCGGTTAGCATCGGGAGTATTGACCGCGATGGCACTCGACTTGAGGACGCCGATCAGAGGATCGAGACTGCGTCCGGATTCTTCCTTCAGCCGCTCTTTGAGAAGACGCCGGATCGACCAGCGGATGGCTGGGTCGGGTATTCGATCACGCTCCAGAATCGATTCATACCAGGCGGCCATTCAGGAAGGCCTCGACTTCGGAAACCAGGGGATGAAAGGACTGGTCGTTTGCTGATAACGGCGATATTCCTCACCCCGGGTGCGCAAAGCCTGAGCTTCCGTAGCGGGAATTCCGGTCACGCGCAACAAGAACAGCAGAATCAGCGCAGGCGAGACCAGCCCGAGATACCCATGCGGGGCCGCCAGCGCGAGAAGGCCGAAGCCAACCCAGATCAGCCATTCGAAGAAGTAATTCGGATGGCGTGAGTAATGCCAAAGCCCTGCCTGGCAGGTGTGGCCGCGGCTGGCCTTCTTTCGTTTAAACGCCGCAAGCTGGGCATCCGCGATGGCTTCCCCCGTCATGCCCGCCAGCCATATTCCCGCGCCCAGCCATTCCAGCCAGCCGATCCGCGGCGCGGGATTCAGTATGGAAAGCAGGAAGGGAAAAGACAGCACGGTACAGAGCACTGCCTGAAACTCGAAGAAGATCAGGAACTTAAGCGGCAGATTGTCTTTCCATTCACGCCGTAGTGCGCGATACCGGCCTTCCTCCTCATGGCCGATTATCCGTGTGAAAAGCAGGTAAAGACCCAGGCGCAGCCCCCAGATGCCCGTCATGGCTCCAACGAGTAACCGCCGGTGCAGATCGCCGGGGATGAGAATGGCATAAAAAACGCCCAGACCTCCGGTGCCGATAGCCCATCCGACATCGACAATGGCCGCGTTCTTCAGATAGAGGTGGATCGCCCAGAGGATGAGCATCAGGGTTGCGACCGATGCCGTTCCCCACAGCGCCAGCATCCAGAAGGTCACGCGTTCCTCAAGGTCATCCGAAGACTGGTGTTGATCGTAGTAATAAGCATCCAGACAAAAATGCTTACGAAAACGAGCCTAAGAACGGTTTTCATGATTTTTCTTTATCGGGGGGACCACGAGTGAGGTCGTGCGGTTTGCCTACCCTACGATTGCATTTGCCTGAGCTACGATTGAAGGATATCTCATGAGGGATTCGTATCGTTGGGGGGCGATCGTTCCATTCCTGTTGCTGCACTTAGCCGTGCTGGCTGTCTTTTGGGCACCCATTTCGTGGAAATTACTAGCTCTGGTCGTCGGATGCTACGCGCTGCGAATGTTCGGCGTCACCGCCGGATATCACCGTTATTTCAGCCACCGCAGCTATAAATTAAGTCGTGCCGCTCAGTTCGCCGTGGCGTTTCTGGCTCAGACTTCGGCCCAGAAGGGCGTGCTCTGGTGGGCTTCCCATCACCGCCATCATCATCGCGAATCGGACCGTGAGGGCGACGTGCATTCCCCCTGGCGCGACGGCTTCTGGTGGTCCCACGCCGGCTGGGTCATTTCGAACCGGCACGATAACTATGACCCCGCTCAGATGACGGAGTTCTATCGCTACCCCGAACTGCGCTGGCTCGACCGGCATCACTGGATACCGACCACTATCTTCGCCATCATCCTCAAACTGCTGGGCGGCTGGCCGGCGTTTTTCTGGGGTTACATCGTCTCGACCGTCCTGCTCTATCACGGGACGTTCAGCATCAATTCCTTCGCGCATCTTTTCGGATCGAGACGTTTCGACACCGCGGATCAGAGCCGCAATAACTGGTTCCTGGCACTCCTGACGCTGGGCGAAGGCTGGCACAACAACCATCACTATTCGCCCGGCAGTTGCCGCCAGGGCCTGCATTGGTGGGAGATCGACATCACGTACGGTGTGCTGAAAGCGTTCGCCTGGCTGGGTCTGGTGCGCGACATGCGGCCATTTCGTCCTTTGCCTGCCGCGACGCGTACATCGGAAGCGGCATGAGCCGGATCGCCGTTATTGGATCGGGTATTTCAGGACTTGCGGCCGCCCGGTATCTCAGCCGCAAACACGAGGTATCGGTCTTCGAGAAAGATCCTCGCGTTGGAGGCCATACTCACACCGTGACCGTCGATTCCAGCCAGGGGCCGCTGGCGGTCGATACCGGTTTCATCGTCCATAATGACCGGACCTATCCAGGCTTCTGCGCTCTGATGCGCGAACTAGGCATCGAAACACAGCCCAGCGACATGTCTTTCGCCGTCACTTCCCGCCGCGAAGATTTCGAGTATTCCAGCCGAGGCCTGAGTGGCTTCTTCGCGCAGCGGCGGAACATCGCGCGGGCTCGCCATTTTTCACTTCTGCGCGAGATCATGCGGTTTAATCGCGAGGCTCCGCGCCTTCTCAATGAACCAGGCAGCGAAGAAATCACCCTGGCGGCTTACCTCGACGCCGGCCGCTTCGACCAACGGTTCATCGAGCGCTACCTCTATCCCATGGCGTCCGCCATCTGGTCCATGCCGCCTTCGGATATGAATCACTTCCCTGCCCTCACGCTGATCCGCTTTTTTCATAACCATGGAATGCTGGGGATCCATACACATCCGAAGTGGAAGACACTGCGCGGCGGCAGTCAGGCCTACCTGAAACCGCTCTGCGCGCCGTTTGCGAAGCGTCTTCACGTGAATGCCGACATTACCGCGGTGGTTCGCGGCGCCGATGGAATCAGCCTTCAGTTTGCGGACCGGCCAGCCGCGCAGTTCGATGAGGTCGTGTTCGCGTGTCATGGCAACCAGATCCTGCCTCTGTTAGCTCAGCCTACCGAAACCGAACGCGAAACGCTGCAGCATTTCCGCACGAGCCGCAATGAGGTTTGCCTCCACACCGATTCACGTCTTCTGCCACGCCGGCCAGCCGCACGGGCTTCGTGGAACTACTTGCTCGAAGCAGGCGGCGGCGTAACCATGACGTATCACATGAACCGCCTGCAGGCTCTCCGAGTAAAAGAAGACTATTGCGTCAGTCTGAATTCGAATGGCTCGGTAGCGCCGGAGAAGGTGTTGGGCCGCATGGTCTACTGCCACCCGATATTCGACCGTCAGGCGATTGCAGCACAGCGCCGGTGGTCTGAAATCAGCGGTCACAATCGTACCCACTATTGCGGCGCCTGGTGGTTTTACGGCTTCCACGAGGACGGCGTAAAATCCGCCCAGCGTGTCGCACAGAGCTTGGGAATAGAAATGGGAGCGACACCGTGAACGTCCTCCACGAGCCCGCTCTCTATACCGGCAAGTTGCGGCACCGCCGCTTCCGTCCCACGCCGCACCAATTCACCTATTCACTCTTCATGGTGCTGCTCGACATCGATGCGATTCCGCAGACGATGGCACGATCCCGCTTCAGTTCCTATAACCGATTCAACTGGGCCAGCTTCCATGAGGCCGACCATTTCGGCGACCCCGCGCAAAGCCTGCGCCAGCGCCTGACACACGATGCCGCGCAACAGGGAATCCGCTTACCGGATGGACCCATCCTCCTTCTCACACACCTCCGCTATCTGGGCTATTGCTTCAATCCCATTTCGTTTTTCTTCTGCTATGAAAAAGCCGGCGGCAAGCCAATCGTCATGGCTGAAGTGAACAGTACGTTTGGCGAAAGCCGCAATTATTGGCTGGGCGACTGGAACGCTTTCGGCGACGGCGAATCTTTGCGCTTCCGATGCCCCAAAACCATGCACGTTTCGCCCTTCATGGCGATGAATCTGGATTACGAATTTGTCGTCACCGAACCCGCCGAGCGTTTGATTGCACATATGAATACTCTCGACAATGGCCAGGGCTTTTTCGACGCCACTCTGACTCTCGATCGCAGGCCCTGGACTGCGGGCACGCTTACGAGCGCGTTATTGCGTCACCCCGCCATGACGGCCAAAGTGATCGCGGCGATTCACTGGGAAGCGCTGCGGCTCTGGGCCAAACGAGTCCCCGTCTTCACGCATCCGGATCGCATCCCAGACCGTGATCCGCTACCGAAGGAGGCGCCGCATAGTAAATGAGCGAATTCTGGAAAAAGACTGTCTTCCGCATGCTGCAGGGGATCAGCGGCGGCTCACTGGAACTCATCACCGGCGCCGAATCGCACCGCTTTGGCGATCCTCATTCCGACCTGTCGGCTACCGTAGTCGTTCACAACGAACGCTTCTTTTCGCGCGTTTTGCTGAATGGCGAAGACGGCGCGGGCGATGCCTGGGTGGATGGAGATTGGTCTTCACCCGATCCGGTCGCCATGATCCGCCTGGCCATTCGCAATCTGAAGCAGCTCGAGTCCGGCAGCGCTCTGCTCAGTTGGGCGAGCCGGCTGCTCAAGCTTTGGTCCCACCGCAGGAATCATAATTCCATCGACGGCAGCCGCCGCAACATCGGCGCCCACTACGATCTCAGCAACGATTTCTTCCGGCTGTTCCTCGATCGCAACATGGTCTACTCGTCCGCGATTTTCCCGACTGCCGAGACCAGCCTCGAAGACGCCCAGATCGAAAAAATCGACCGTCTGTGCCGCAAGCTCAGGTTCGAACCGGGCGACCGTGTACTCGAAATCGGCACTGGCTGGGGAGCCTTCGCCTTACATGCCGCCCGCGAATACGGCTGTCACGTGACCACTACCACTATCAGCCGTGAACAACACGATTACGCCCAGGAACTCTTCGCCGCATCAGGCGAGCCCTGCCGCAGAATTACTCTCCTCCAGCAGGATTACCGGAAGCTCAACGGCACCTGGAACAAGCTCGTAAGCATTGAGATGTTTGAGGCCGTGGGACTCGAACATTACGACGACTTCTTCGGCGCCTGCGATCGCCTGCTTACGCCCGGCGGCTCACTCGCCATACAGACCATTACCATGAATGAGCACCGCTTCCGGCAATACTGCCGCGGCAGCGACTGGATTCAGCAGCGGATCTTCCCCGGCTCCGAACTGGCATCCGTCCGCGAAATTCTGAGTTCTCTCGTGCGATCCACCAAACTTTCGCTTTTCGATCTCGAAGACATCGGCATGCATTATGCCTTCACTCTGGCGGAGTGGCGCCGACGCTTTAACGAACACCGCGCGGAAGTGCGGAAGCTCGGTTTCGATGAACCCTTCATCCGCATGTGGGATTACTACCTGGCCTATTGCGAAGGGGCTTTCCGTGAACGCCAGATCGGCGACGTGCAACTGGTTCTGGCCAGGAACAACACGCTGTTACCGTTGCTCGGCGAACCGTGGGAAATAGAAAAAGCGGAGGTTGGTTTAAGCCATGCCTCCGCTTCGTTATTCAACCGCGTTGCTGACTGATTAATCCCGGTTAATCCCGGTTAATCCCAGTGCTCGGAGATCTTGCCGCCGCGAAGTTTATACACGTCGAAATGAGTCGACGGGGGCAGCTTCTGACCAGCGTTGGCCGG
>Ga0302320_10003568_pt1 | contig 36083 bp, 33 predicted proteins | sample Bog_T0_3_FD_202130 | JGI IMG/M metagenome (GOLD analysis project Ga0302320, IMG submission 202130) | Peat permafrost microbial communities from Stordalen Mire near Abisko, Sweden - Bog_T0_3 | ecosystem: Environmental > Terrestrial > Soil > Wetlands > Peat | place: Sweden: Abisko, Stordalen Mire...
CCATCTCCCGAAACGCCAACGGACGCCAACCCTCGCCCTTCTTCGCCATTTGCAGTTCTCCATTCGCTGCAAATGCGCTCATTTTAAGCTGTCTCACTTTTGGGGGTCAGTCCAGGCCAAAAATGAACGAAAATGAAGCAAAAGTGTGGGTTTTGTTTACCGTATGGTCAACAGGGTTCCCAGCTTACTTCGTTGATTCAATGTGACTTACACTGGATGGTACTGGCTTACAGGCCCAGTATGGGGAGGTAGGGGGGGTGGGGTCCGGCGGAACGGACGGTCGGATACCTGACATTTTAGAACAGGGCGCGGGCGACACACCGAGGTGGACATGAGGTTCTCCCACTTCCATTGTGCGCGTGCGGCGGGTAATTGTACGCAATGGGGATGGACCGGGTGAGTGAGGGAAAAGCCTCCCGCGACGAGATGCTGGACGGTTTTTCGCGATATCACGACGCGCGGGGCCAGGCTTCGCCGATTTTGCGAGCCGAAGCGGTCATTTTCTGAGACGAATTTGGTTTGTGGAGCTCAGTCCTGACCAAGAAAGGTAGAGAATCTTGATGCTTTCCCGGGCGCCCAAGTGCGCGGTGGAGCGACCAAGCTGGCGGAGGATTTCGCCGCGGCGGACGCGGAGACGAAAGCATCACCTGAGTATTGGCTGGAGGCCTCGATTTGAGGCTAGAGCAGCGTCACCCTGTTACGGGTATCCTTGCCCCCGCGCCCCCCGGGCATGAACCCTTGCACGCGTCGGTTGAGGCCGGAGCGCCGTGCAGCGCCAGCGATGTGGTCATCGAGAAGCTGCACGCGGCTATCAGCGCGTTGCCGTTGGTCGCGTCGTAGAGGTCGAACACCTGTGAGCCCGCGGTCGCTGCCGATCCATACGCCGCGGCGATGTTTTGGATCGCGCCCTTGGCTCTGGCCTCGGCCGCGTCTTTCGCAGGCATCATCTTTACGGCGATGTCAGGCTGTTCGGTTTCCTGCGCCAGCTGGTAGCGATGATGGCCGTTCACCACGTAGGTCTTGCCGTCCTCCGGATCGCGCCACACGCTGACGGCGCCGGCATTTTCCTCGTTCCAGGGCAGACCCTTCAGCAGGTTGGTCACCCCGCTGGCGTCGGTGTTCATCTTGTACTGGAAGCGTTTCGGATCGAGGTGCAGTTGATCCAGCGGCACGCGTGCCACGTCGTAGGGCTTCAGGGCGTCCGGGCTCGCAACCCTGGGAATTTCCGCTAGTGGTTCGGCTTCGCCGCTTTCTCCGCGGCCTTCAGCTCTCCAATTTTGTTCAACCGCGCCAGTCCCCTCTGCGCCCGCTCGTCCGCGCGCTTCTGGCGCTCTGCTCTCATCTTCCGTTCTTCGGGAGAGATTTCGGTGGAGTTCTTCGGAGATTGTTCCAGCGTCGCGGAGTTGGTCGAGGTGTCGTTGCTTGCCGGCCGCAGGTCCCCCTTCGTTTTCTCCAGCCAGTCCCACATGCTCGTCCGTTGCTCCTGTGAGAGCGGCTCCAAGGGCGTCTCTGGTGTCTGCGTAGGCTCTTGCTTTAACGTCATTTGGCTTTCCCCCATCCGCGAGCTCGCGGGAAGCACGGTTCAGGATCTCATCCACGGTACCACTGCGAACGCTCAACCGGTCATACAATTCTTTCGCGATCGCGGCATTGTCCGCGATCTCACTGTTGGCCTTCGCGTGCGAGGCACCCATCGTTTGGAGCGGAACTCACTTCGTTCCCCAGGCCGAGGCCCCGCTCATCGCGATGAAGCCGCGATGAATGGGGCACAGCTCCCGATATCGCAATGAGTGGGCCAACCGCCGAGAACTCACTTCGCACCCTAGGCACCTGGGCCACCCGACTGTTCCCGTACGCAGTCTAAGCGCGCTTGATAATCCGGATTTCTGGATCAAGCTTAAGACCAATATCCCAATCATCAGCGATGCCATCAAAGGCCCAGACGTACCAAGGCGGCGAGGAAAGGAACATGGAAGCCATGATAACCGCTTTGAAGCCCTACAAACACTCCCAGAACTGATAGGCAACCGCCGGCGGGTAGTCCGCTCACCGATCCTGCCACCGGTCTGCACTTCGCAAATATGAGAGTCTGCGCCCCATTTGCGCATTTATTGGTTGGATGGGCCGCGCATTCTTGCCGTCCACTCCGACTCGATTTCGACGACTCCCGGATTCCCGTAATGTAGTGGTTGAAGCTGCTCCATCGGTACTGCTCGGGCGATGCGACCAGTCCCCGTTTGACAGGGTTTCGGTGGATATATCGGATCACTTCGGATCGGGCTGTTTCGCCATAGGTGTTCGCGTCGAAATAACGGTCCTGCCAGAACTGCCGGCGATCGCCTCGCAGTTTGCGTGAAGTGATCTGCTTGAGCGCCTTCAGAAACTGCGCCACCAGGATCAGCGGCGGCTCGTTGATCAGCAAGTGGATATGTTCAGGCATCAGGACATAAGCGTAGACCCTAGCCTGGTGACGTGCCCGAGTCTGTTCCAGAACGAATTCAAACATCTCCTTGGTCGCCTTCGCGTCAAGGAACGGAAGACGGTGGAAGCAACTGAACGTGATGAAGTGAAGGGCTTCGGCTTCCGGAACCGCTTCAGGCCGTATGGCATGGTGCTATCGTAAACCCGCTTGGACCTTGCGCGGGGACCCGCTCATCGCGATAAGACCGCGATGAACGGGGCACAGCTCCCAATAAGCGGATCGATGGGCCACCTGCACGGCTCGCTTCACTTGGGCAGTTGGGTTGCGTCCCATCCGCCGCCGAGAGAGCGGACCAGGCCGACCGACGAGGCGAATTGGCGGGCTTCGATGTCGATGGCGGTGCGCTGATTCTGGAGCAGCGTGGCTTCGGCGGTCAGCACTTCGAGATAGCTGGTAACGCCGCCTTTGTAGCGCGTATTTGAAATGTTGAGAGAGCGTTGCGCGGCGGCGACGGCGTCCGCTTCGACGCTCGATTCGTGCTCCAGAATGCGAAGCGCGGCGAGCTGGTCTTCGACGTCCTGAAAGGCCTGGAAAATGGTGTTGCGGTAGGCGTCGGCCTGGGCCTCGTAGCTGTGCCGGGCCTGGTCGGTGAGGGCGTGGCGCTGGCCGGCGTCGAAGAGCAACTGGGCGGCCTGCGCGCCCAGGCTCCAGAAGGTGCTGGGGCCCTGGATCCAGGTGCCGGGATTGGTGCTTTGAAAGCCGCCGCTGCCGCTCAAGTTGATGTTGGGATAAAAGGCGCTGACGGCGATGCCGATCTGCTCGTTGGAGGCAGCCGCGTGGCGTTCGGCGGAGGCGATGTCGGGCCGCCGCTCGAGCAACTGCGAAGGCACGCCGAGGGGAACTTTGGGCAGCGTCAGGTCAAGGGGCGACGGCGGAATGCTGAACTGCGACAGATCGTAATTGGCAATGGTCCCGATGGCGTGCTCATACTGCGCGCGCGCCACGCCCAGATCCACCAGTTGCGCGCGCACCGTTTCAAGCTGGGTCTGGGCCTGGTCCACGTCGACCGCGGTGGCCACGCCGCCTTTCAGCCGGCGCTGGGTCAGGTCCAGTTGCCCTTCGAGGTCGGCGACCGTGTCGGTGAGCAGGCGGATCTCAGAGTCGAGGCCGCGCAGTTGAAAGTAATCCGAAGCCATCTCGGCGTGAAGGCTCAGATCGACGTTGGCCAAGTCGGCGGCACTGGCTTGCGCGGTGGCGCGGGCCTGCTCGACTGTGCGGCGGATACGGCCCCAGAAGTCCGGCTCCCAGGTGGCCTGCGCGCCCAGGGTGAAGTCATTGGCGACGGTGCTGTTGACTGATTTGTTGAAAAAGGGCTCGTTCCTCGATATCTTCTCCGGCGACGCGCCGATGCTGGCGGAAAGCTGGGGGAAGAGGGCGGCGCGGGCCACGGTGACCTGGTCGCGCGCGGCCTGGTAGGTTTCAACCGCCTGCCTCAGCTGCACGTTGGTGGTGGCGATGCGCTCTTCGAGGGAGTTGAGCTGCGGGTCCTGGTAGATCTCCCACCATTTGCCTTTCAGCATTCCGTCGGAGGGATTGGCGGGATGCCAGGCGCCTCCAGCGGGATTGGGCGGGGGCACGACGCTGGACGCCCCGGTCTCTTTGTAGTTTGCCGGGGCGTGGTAGGCGGGCGTGTTGTAGTTCGGGCCGACGGGCTTGCAGGCGGTGAGCAGGGTCAGGGCCAGGAGGGCGGCGAGGGCAAGACCAGAGTGGCCAGGGGGACGGCGGCGAGCGGCTGGCTTTAGGGGTCTCCCACCCATCGAGCAAAGAACGCTCGATGGATGGGGCACGCGGCTGGCGTGCGCTTGAAAGAAACAAAAATGTAAGTCGTTGAAAACTCGTGAGAGCGTCCAAAATCGGCAATCCCACCCTAGCCACAAAAACAAGAACGCGGCGAGGGTGGGGCACCCAGTTTCATCCGCAACGGGTCGGAAAAACCGGCGAGGGACTGATAACAGGCGTGTTCGTGGATCGCGTGAAAGTGAACAATCCCAGGCTTTATCGGCACGACTGAAGTCATGCCCTGTTACAAGGCCTTCAGCAATGCGCTTCGGCATGTTCACTTGCCCCCGCCCTGTTGCTGGCCCTGCTGCTCGACTGTTACTTTTTCGCCGTCGATGATGGAGTCGGGGGGATCCTGGATGACCTGGTCGTTGGCGTTGAGGCCGCTCACCACCTGGGCGCTGGCTCCGTCGTCGACTCCGATGACGATGGGAACCAACTGCGCGACGGTGCCCTGTGCGCTGTTGACCACCGTGCCCACCTGCAAACCATCCCTGCGGAAGATCAGCGCCGCCGTGGGCACGATGAAGGTGGGGCCGATCTGCGGCGTCTTGAAGTGAACCTGGGCCAGCGACCCCGGCATCAGCTGGCCGTCGCGATTGTCCACATCGATCTCTACCAGCAGGGTGCGGCTGGCGGGGTCGATGGCGTCGGCCGTCCTGACCAACGTGCCGGTGTAGGTTTTCCCCGGGTGCTCGGGAAAGGTCAGCGGGATCTTCATTCCCCGCTTCACGGTCTGCGAGTAAAGCTGCGGCACATTGGTGTACACGCGCAGGGTATTGATGGCCTGCATGTGGAACAGCTCGTTGCCCGCGCCCTGGTTGATCAGCTGGCCGGTGTCGATGTTGCGGGCGGTCACCACGCCGTCAAACGGCGCGTAGATTTCTTCGAACGATTGCAGTTCCTTGATCCGCTGCACATTGGCCTGGGCGGAGCGTACGGTTGCGGCGGTGGATGCGGCCTGGTTCACAAAGGTATCGGTATCCTGGCGCGAAACGGCGTTGGAATCGACCAGCCCCTTGTAACGGTCGGCCTGGGTCTTGGCGTTGCCGGCATTGGCCTGGGCTGTGTTCAAGTCGGCCTCGGCCTGCACCAGTTGCTGATCGAGCTCAGGGGTCGAGATCACCGCGAGCAGGTCGCCTTTTTTCACCCGCGCGCCGATGTCGTGGTACCAGTGGACCAGGTAGCCGTCAGTGCGGGCATAGATGGGGGCGTCGGTGAAAGCGGTTACGTTTCCGGGCAGCACAAAGTTGTCGACCGGCGCGCCCGGCTTGGCGGGAGCTACGTTGACCGTGGGGGCGGCCAGGGCCTGGGTGTCTTTGGCCAGAACGGTGTTATGGTGCGACCGCTCGAGATACCCCAGCCCGGCCAGCACCAGGGCCACCACCAGCAGAACGGCAACCACCAGCATGGCCAGGCGCGGCGAGAGTGGTTCGAGCTTGGGGCCGGCTTCATGCCCGGCCGCGTGAGCCGCCGCGTTGGCTTCCTTGTGGTCGGCCTGGGCGGCGCGGCTTTGCCCGTCATTCGCATTCGGTCTGTCTTCGTTGCTCATAGCAAAACCCCTTCATCCTGTGGTCGGGTGCGCCGGATCAGCGGGTTGTATTCGGCCTCGTCCATTGAGGTGCTTGTGGTGAAGGTCGAAGATTCCGGAAAATCATCCCTCGGGGGCTAAAGCCCAATTTATTTCCAACCGGTTACGGCACGACTAAAGTCGTTCCCTTTCAGAAGAAGTTGGGCCCTTTCAAAACCCGACTTTCACCTGAGGCTACTAACCCACATCATTGTCGAACTCGCTCCGCGCCGTTGGACTCGCTCCACATTGTTGTCGAACTCATCCCACATCGTTGTCGAACTCATCGACCGAGCCGGCGCGGGCGGAGCCCTCGGCCTCCTTGCGCCGACGCTCCAGCCGGCCGTGCACCACGGAGAAAAACACCGGCACAAAAAACAGGGTTGCGACGGTGGCCAGCAGCAGGCCGCCGATGACGGCGCGGCCCAGCGGGGCATTCTGCTCGCCGCCGTCCCCGAGTCCGAGAGCCATGGGCACCATGCCGATGATCATGGCCAGCGCGGTCATGATGACCGGGCGCAATCTCACAAAACCCGCATTGAGCGCCGCCTGCCGCGCGTCGCCCACCAGGATCTCCAACTGCTCGCGCGCGAAGCTGACCACCAGGATGGAGTTGGCCGTGGCCACGCCCATGCACATGATGGCGCCGGTGAGCGCCGGCACGCTTAGCCGCGTATTGGTGAGGAAGAGGAACCACACGATCCCGGCCAGCGCCGCGGGCAGCGCCGAGATGATCAAGAACGGATCAAGCCAGGACTGGAAGTTGACCACGATGAGCAGGTAGACGAGCAGGATGGAAAAGGCCAGCCCGGTGAGCAGGCCGAAGTAGGACTTGTACATGGTCTCGCTCTGACCGCGCAGGATGAAATGAGAGCCACGCGGCAGGTCCTTCCGATGATTGTCGACGATCCTCTGCATGGCCCGGGTCACGCTGCCCAGGTCGGTTCCCTCGACGTTGGTATAGATGTCGATCACCGGCTGCACATCGTAATGGCTCACGGTGCCCTGTTCGTTGCCGGGAGAAATGGTGCCCAGATTGCCGAGCACCTCGACGGGTCGGATAGCGCCGGGGGCCGCGGTGGTTGCCGAGCCGGTCGCCGCCGGAGGGGCCGCCTGCGCGGGGCCGGTGATGGGCAGGCTGTTCAGGTCGGCGATCGATTGCAGCCGGTACTGGGGCGCCTGCACGGCGATGTTGTAGCTGACGCCGTTGCGCGGGTCGAGATAGAAGTTAGGGCTGGTCTGGAAGCTGCCGCTGAGGGCCACCAGCAGGCCCTGGGCGACATTCTGCTCGGTCAGCCCCACGGTTGCGGCCCGGGTGCGGTCGACGTTCACCGTCAGGTTGGGATAGTTGAAGGGCTGCTGAATGCGCGCGTCGACTGCACCGGGGACGTAGCGCACCTCGTCGAGCATGCGCTGGGCCAGATCGCGGTTGGCCTCGAGATTGGGACCGACGACCTGAATATCGATGGGGGCAGCAAGCCCGAAGTTTAAAATCTGGGTGACGATATCCACCGGCACTTCATAGAATGTGACGCCCGGAAACTGGCGCGCCAGCACGTGGCGAATGTGGTCGACATAGGGGTCTGTCGGATGGTGCTTTCGCGTGAGCTGCACCTGGATATCGGCGTCCGAGGGTCCTACCGGCGCCGACGTCGAGTAGGAAAGGTTCAACGCGGAGTAGGGCAGGCCGATGTTGTCCACAATGGTCGCCACTTCGCTGGCCGGGATCTCCTGGCGGATGGTGTCTTCCACGTGGTCGCAGAGCGCCGCGGTCTCTTCAATCCTGGTGCCGGTGTGATCGCGCACGTGGATGATGAACTGGCCGGAGTCGACGTTGGGAAAGAAATCCTGGCCGAGAAGAAAAGTGAGCCCAAGGCTGCCCACGGTGAACACCAGGAAGATGAGAATGAAGACTCCCGAGTGATCGATGAACAGGGTGAGCACGCGCAGATAGAAGTGGCGCAGTTGCTCGAATCGGTGTTCGAAGCCCATTTGAAACCGGGTGAAGGGATTGCGGCTCGACTTCCTGGTCTGCGCCTCGGCTTCATTGTGCTCTTTGAGCAGGTAGCGGGCCATGGTGGGCACCACGGTGCGCGAGAGCAGATAACTGGCGAGCATGGCGAAGACCACTGCTTCTGCCAGCGGCACAAACAGGTAGCGCGCCACGCCGCTGAGCAGAAACATGGGCACGAACACAATGCAGATGGCCAAGGTGGAGACCAGCGCGGGGGTGGCAATCTGCGCCGCGCCGTCGAGGATGGCCTGCTCGATCTCCTTGCCTGATTCAAGATTGCGGTTGATGTTCTCGATCTCCACCGTGGCGTCGTCGACCAGGATGCCGACGGCCAGGGCCATGCCGCCCAGGGTCATGATGTTGATGGTCTCGTGGAGCGCGTAGAGCATGCAGAGCGAGCAAAGGATCGAAAGCGGAATCGAGACCGCGATGATGATGGTCGACCGGAAGCTGCCCAGAAAGATGAGGATCATCACCGCGGTGAGGCAGGCGGCGATGAGGGCTTCGCGGACGACCCCGTTGATGGCGCCGCGGACGAAGATCGACTGGTCTGAAAGGGCGGCGATCTTGAGCTGCGGAGGCAGTTGTCCTTTCAGGCTGGGGCTGGCCAGGATGCCGCGCACGCCCTTGATGATGTCCAGAGTGGAGGCGGAGCCGGTCTTGAGGACGTTCATCATGCTGGCCCGGCGGCCGTCGACGCGCACGATGTTGGTTTGCGGCGGGCTGCCGTCGCGCACGTGGGCCACGTCGCGGATGTAGACCACTGCGCCATTGACCTGCTTGATGGGCATGTTGTTCAGCGCGTCGACCAGCGAGGGAGCCGAATTCGTCTCCACCTGGTATTCAAAGCGATCGATCTTGATGGTGCCCGATGGCGCGATCACATTTTGACTGGCGAGGGCAGTGACCACGTCGGCAGGCGAAAGGCCGCGGGCCTGGAGCGCGGCTGGATTGAGGTCAACCTGGATCTGGCGCTGCCTGCCGCCGTAGGGAAACGGAGTTTGCGCGCCTTCGATGGTGGCCAGCTGAATGCGGATGGTTGTGGTGGCCAGGTCGTTGAGCTGGGTCTCGGTGAGGCCCGGGCCGGAGAGGCCCAGTTGCAGCACCGGCACGCTCGAAGCGTTGTACTGGATGATGAACGGCGGCACGGTTCCCGGCGGAAGCTGGCGCAGTTGCACCTGGCTGATGGCGGTCACCTCGGCGACGGCGGATCCGATATCCACGTGCGGCTGGAAGAAGATCTTGATGACGCCGACGCCCACCAGCGATTGCGACTCGATGTGCTCGATATCATTGACCGTGGTTGTGATGCCGCGCTCGGCCGGGGTGACAATTCGCTCGGCCATCTGGTTGGCCGACAGGCCAGTGTAATTCCAGACGATGGTGACAACGGGTATATCGATATTAGGAAAGATATCGGTCGGCATCGAGACGATGCTGAACACACCAAGGATCAGAATCAAGAATCCAAAAACGACAAAGGTATAAGGCCGCCGCAGCGCAAGACGGACAATCCACATCATAGGGCTGGTATTCGCTCCTCGGCCGGTTTCCTCGTCCAGGTGACGGCCGCGACCTCAACGTCAATTGCCGCTCCAACGATTAAGGCGGGTCTATCGACGGGTTGTGGTCCGGCTCGGTCCGGGTTGGCGCCGGCTCGTCCGATTCACTGGCCTCGAATCCTGCCTTGATTCGAGGGCCGGGCCGGAACGAGCCTGTGATCGCTCACCGGACCCCTATTCAATTGAATCTACAATGGTAGTCGAAAGATAGAGACAAAAGGCCGGGACTCGAAAAAATCTTCGCACACGCGTTTATAAGACGAGGCGGGAGTGCAAAAAGATACATTTTGGCCCCGATTCATCTCGTGATGTGAGTCGTGGCCCTGGGGTTCAGCGCTCGGCCAGCAGCATCTCGATGTCCCCAGCCAGGCTGGCCGGGCCGGTGGACGGCGCGTACCGTTTCACTACGCTGCCCCGCCGGTCGACGAGAAACTTTGTGAAGTTCCAGCCAATGCGGCCGCCGGCCAGGATTCCCAGCATCCCCGGCTTCTGTTTCCTGAGATGCCGGTAGAGCGGGTGGGCATTGGCTCCGTTGACATCGATTTTGGCGAACATCGGAAATGTTACCCCGTAGTTCTTCTCGCAGAAGGCGCCGATCTGGGCCGCGGTGCCCGGTTCCTGGGCGCCAAACTGGTTGGACGGGAAGCCAAGGACCTCGAGCCCCTGCTCGCGATACCTGGCGTAGAGCGCCTCCAGTCCCGCATACTGCGGAGTAAAACCGCATTGGCTGGCGGTGTTGACGATCAGCAGCACGCGGTCGCGGAACTGGTCGAGGCGGACGGTGGTTCCATCGAGAAGGTCGGCGGAAAAGTCGTAGATCGACGCGGGCTGCTCGCTTCCCGGCTCATGCATGGCCAAATTCCTCGATCCCCGATTTGTTTGTCGTTTCCCCCAGTACCATGACCGCGCGATTGTGTCGTCCAAGCCCCCGCCCCAGCCGCAAAAAAACAAAGACGCGGCGAGGGCGGGGCACCCAGATCTCAATTGCCGAATCACCGGATCACGGTACCGGCGCTGCAATTGCATTTCGCGATGGCCGTCGGGCAACGAACGAAGGCCGGGCCTAAGGGCCGCTTTATTTGGACCCATTTTCAGAGGGTTAAAACCCTCTGCTTCCTCCGCAGGTGCTATCTACAACTGTAGTATCACCGAGAAGAGAGATGCTTTCATCAAATCCTATTTTCCTCTGACCGGTCCGATTTAGCCGAGGCGGGGGCGATTTCCTGTTCGATTTCGCTGCGTCTAAAAAGCATACTGCCACGCGCAGACAGGTTGGGAAGGCGTCGCAACCCGGCCGGTTCCGGTAAACTGTGGGATGAGTGCCCAGCCATTCTCGCACCGGAGGCGAATCTTCGCCGGCCGGGGTGGCGATGACGGTTTGACCCGAGTCCGAGGACGCACAGCGCGGCAGGGAAATTAAGGGAAAGAGACGATTTCCGCGCCAGCACAGAACTCGGCGGTTTGGGCCGGGTGGGCACGGTCCAATATAATCATCTTTCCTCGACGCAGGAAACGATTTTGAGCAATGAAGGTGTGCATATTTTTTCCGTGAAGCCGAACTATGGACCGCACCAGTACTATTTGTGCTCGCCGCAGGGCCACAGCCCGGTGAAGATCAAGCACACTTCCATCTCCCGCGCCGCAAATTTTCTGGCTCGAATCGTGGTTCTCGTTGTGCTGGCGATTACCGCGGGGACTGCGCTGGCCCAGCAGCCGGAGACCATCGACCAAATTCGCGTGATCGGCAACCGCCGCATCCCCCGCGAGACCATCCTGGCGCGTCTTTTCACGCACAATGGAGACACCTACGACCCCATCTCGATCGAGCGCGACTTCAATTCGCTCTGGAACACCGGCTACTTCGAGAATCTCCGCATCGAGCGCGAAGACACTGAAAAGGGCATCATCCTGAATATTTTTGTCCAGGAAAAGCCCAATATCCGGGAGATCAACTACAAGGGTCTCAACTCGATCACGCAATCGGATATTCTCGACCGCTTCAAGAAGCAGAAGGTTCCGCTTTCGGTCGAGAGCCAGTATGACCCGACCAAGATCAAGCAGGCCGAGGCGGTGATCAAGGAGATGCTGGCCGAGCATGGCCACCAGTTCGCCACCATCAAGACCGAGGTGAAGACCATCCCGCCGGCCTCGGTGCAGGTGAACTTCAACATCAAGGAAGGGCCGGTGGTCAAGGTCGGCAAAATCGAGTTCGTGGGCAACACCCACATCAGCTCGCTGCTGCTGCGCCGGTCGATGAAGAACCTCAAGCCGATCGGCATTCCTTATTCCATCTTTCTTGAGGACATCTTCCCCCAGACCTACGACGCCTCGAAGCTCGAAGAAGACACCGAGCGGGTGCGGCAGGCCTATCGCGACAAGGGCTATGCCAACGCGGCAGTCGAGCAGCCTACCACCCAGATTCGCGACGAAGGCGGCCTCAACTGGTTCACCTTTCGCCCCAACAAAGGGAAGCGCATCGATATCCGTTTGCCGATTGAAGAGGGCGGCCGCTATCGCCTGGGCACGATCACATTCACCGGAAACAAGCAGATCCAGAACCTGAGGGCGCTGCGCGCCACCTTCCCCCTCAAAGACGGGGACTGGTTCAGCGCCACGCTGACCGGCAAGGGCCTCGACAACCTGAAAAAGGCTTACGGCAGCCTGGGCTACATCAACTTCGGCGCCATTCCGAAGCTTACCTACGACGAACAGAAAAAGACGGTCTCGCTCAACATCGACATCGACGAAGGCAAGCAATTCTTCGTCTCCCGCATCGAGTTTTCGGGCAACACCATTACCCGCGACAAGGTCATCCGCCGCGAGCTGATGCTCGATGAAGGCTCGGTGTACAACTCCCAGCTGTGGGAGTACAGCCTGCTGCGCCTCAACCAGCTCGAGTATTTCGATCCCCTCAAGGTCGACCAGGACTCGGAGGCCCATCAGGACCCGGATGCGGGAACCGTGGAGCTGCTGCTCAAGGTCAAAGAAAAGGGCAAGAACTCGATCGGCATGAACGGCGGCGTCAGCGGGTTGTCGGGCGCTTTTGTCGGCCTCAACTACCAGACCAATAACTTCCTGGGGCTGGGCGAAACCCTCAGCGTGCAGGCCAACCTGGGCTCCGTCAGCCGGCAGTTCCTGTTCGGCTTTACCCAGCCTTACGTCAAGAACCGGCCCATCAATCTTGGCTTCCAGATTTTCAACCAGAAGCAGGACTACAACGCGGCCAAAAACTACCAGGCGACCACCGGGGCCTCGGTCAATCTTTCCACGGCGGAGAAGTCTCTGACGCAGAACTACAACTCCGATTCCGACGGCATGAACTTTTCGGTCAGCTATCCGCTCAAGCGGCACGCCTTCCAGCGGGTGGGCTTTACCTACTCATGGACGAAGTCCAATATCACTGCCTTCAGCACTGCATCGCAGACGTTCTTCCAGACCATCTCATTCCGCTCCGGAATTCAGGGATCGAATGCGCTGCAAGGCATCATCAATAGCTACATTTCGCTCAGCTACGTCTACAACACGGTCAACAATCCGCTGCGGCCCCACGAGGGCAAGGAATACACGGCGGCCTTCCAGACCTCGGGGCTGTGGGGCAATGTGCGCTACATCGAGCCGCTGGTGGCGGTGAAGCGCTACATGCCGATGCATTACCTGGTACCAACGCCAAGCGGGCGGAACGTGCTGGCATTGCGCGCCCAACTGGGCTATATCCAGGGATTCGGCGGCGATGTGGCGCCCCCCAATAACCGCTTCTATGCAGGCGGCGAAAGCGAGATCCGGGGCTTCGATGTGCGGGGCGCCACGCCTTACGGGTACGTGCCCACCCGGGTCAACTTCCAGCTCACCAACCCTGACGGCAGCTGCGTGCCGCGCGATCCCAACAACCCCCAAGACAACCAGTGCATCCAGGTTCCGCTGCCCGTCTATGGCGTGGCCTCGATCGGCGGCAACAGCAACCTGACCGCCAATGCGGAGTACCGCATTCCCATCGTCGGGCCGCTGACCTTCGCCTTCTTCGATGACTTCAGCATTGATGCGGCCACCAGCCACAGCCAGTTGAAGCAGAGCCCGGAGGGATTCGCCTCTCTGACCGCGCCGCTCTACGGCTGCCCGGTGTATAACAACGGGTCATGCCAGGGCGGCATACCTGGCTCCTCGGTGGGGTTCAAGCAGGATATCCGGCCCGTCTCCGGAACCAACTTCGTGCCCCGCATGTCGACCGGGGCCGAGATATCGGTCATCATGCCGATCGTGAATGCGCCCTTCCGGCTCTACTACGCGTACAACCCGCTCCGACTTTACGAGACTCCTTATTGCAACGACGTCATCGTGGGAGGCAAGCAGGGCAGCTGCTCGGCACAGCTGATCACCCGCTCGATGTTCCCCAACGACGCTGCCGGCGCCGGCCAATACACCTTTGACGAGGCCATCCAGGCTTACGGAGCGCGGTACATTTTCCGGGAGCCGCGCAAGACATTCAGGCTGACCATTTCGACCACGTTCTAGAATCCTCTCCCTTCCACTTCGACAAAAGGGCCGCTCCCGGTGAGCGGCCTTTTTCTGCTCCCAGGGAGCCGGCCCTACCGCAGGCGGCCATGCCGTATAATCGCCATAGTTCCTGGCGATGTTTGTTTGCCTCGTCACACTTCGCGCTGGACCCGGAGAGCCTCCCAGGAAACACGGTGAGGCATCTTGAGACGCGCGACGGGCTTCTCGCTTGATGGCAAGGGGCTGGAATTCCGAAGGAGTATTACAAATCGCATGAAGTGCTCGTCCGTTTTAACTGCATCGCTCATCCTGGTATCCGCCCTCGCCGCCACCGCACAAACCGCCGCATCCCATCCGGCGCAAACGCCCGCCGCGCATCCAGCGGCCAGGGCCGCCGCGACGGCGCCTGTTCCCTCCCCGTCCGGACCGGTGAAAGTGGCAGTGATCGCCTTTCAGGCCGCGGTGAGCCAGACCAACGAGTTTCAGCGCGATTTTGCCGTGGTGCAGAAAAAGTATGAGCCCAGGCGGACCCAGCTCAAATCGCTCAGCGATGATGTCGATACCCTGACCAAGCAACTGCAGGCGCAGAGCGCCACGCTTAGCGATGCTCAGCGGAGCGAACGCGCTCACGCCATCGATGTGAAAAAGAAGCAACTGGACCGTGACACCCAGGACGCCCAGACCGACTTCCAGACCGACATGCAAGAAGTCATCAACCGCATCGCGACCAAGGTCGGCGACGTCATGACGAGCTATGCCAACCAGCATGGCTATACCCTGGTGATCGATGCGAGCCCCAGCCAGCAGCAGAGCCCGCTGGTGCTCTATGCGCATGAATCCCTCGACATTACCAGGGCAGTGATCGACGCCTACAACGAGAAGTCAGGGGTGGCCGCCCCCGCAGCGGCGGCTCCGGCTGAAGCTCCCGACGCGCCGGCGCCCGCCCCCAAGCACTGATCGAGATGGTTTCCGTCCTCAACAAGCCCCGCTGCGGCGGGGCTTGTTGCCGCTCTCGCCATGCCGTGCCGGCACTCAAAAACCTCCGCTTCCCGGTTTGACGCCCCTACCCTCAACCCCTATAATCCAACTAGTTCCTGCTGACGTCGCCATCCGCATCTTTTTCTCTCTCTGCCCCGTCCGGCGCAGAGATTCCGAGTGGATAAAGATTGTGAGGTTTCTCAGGAGACAGAGCCGTGCTCTTGCGTCTAACCGGGAGCAGACAGGAATTTCCAAGGAGTTTCGGATTCAGATGAAGCGTTTGATCGTACTCGCAGTTACGCTGGCGTCAGGCCTGGTCCTGAGCGCCGTCGCCCAAACACCGGCCGCCGCGGCCCCTACGTCCGCACCGGTTGCGCCCGCCGGCCCTACCAAGATCGCAGTGGTCGCGTTCCAGGTGGCCGTGGCCCAAACCAACGAAGGCCAGCGCAACTTCGCCGACCTGCAGAAGAAGTACGATCCGCGCCGCCAGCAGCTGAAGGCACAGAGCGACGAGATCGACACCCTCACCAAGCAGTTGCAGGCTTCGGCCTCGACTCTGAGCGACGCCGAGCGCAGCTCCCGCGCCGCCGCGATCGACACCAAGAAGAAGAAGCTGGACCGCGATGCCCAGGATGCGCAGAGCGATTTCGAGCAGGCCATGAACGAGCTTTACCAGGGCCTGGCTTCAAAGGTCTACGACGTGATGCAGACTTATGCCGAGCAGCAGGGCTACTCGCTGGTGCTCGACATCTCGCAGCAGCAGTCTCCGGTGCTGTTTGCCAACAACGGCACCAACATCACCAAGCAGGTGATCGACGCCTACAACGTGAAGTCTGGTGTTCCTGCGCCTCCGCCATCGGCTGAGTTGGACGCGCCCAAGCCGGCAACCGCACCCAAACCGGCCGCCCACTAAGAATAGGGCTTTCGAAACACTCAAAACACACAGGAGCCCGGTTGAACCGGGCTCCTGTGTGTTTGTTTTCAATGGTTTGAAAAATACTGTATAAAGTCGCTCAAAGTTCAGAGGAAATTTGGCCTTTTGGGGCCCTCATTTGTGGAAATCTTTGTGGATTACTGTACCCGATTTCTGGAATAAAAACTGAATTCTCCACTTGCCAACCGTTCATCGTTTCTGATAGTGGATTTAAATCCTTAATAATCAATAACATAAATTTCTGCTCGCAGTGAACCTTTTGCGAGGCCCGGCGTGTTGCTTCACGGGACGGCAAAGGCAGCTTTCCACAGTTCCTCATCACAGCAAGGTTACAAAGATAGTTAAGCCCTTCCCTGCAACGTGCGCGGACTTTCGCGCCGCGGTGGGATTTTCAGGCCGTGCGATCGGCAGTCTTAGCTCGAGAGCGCGCCCACCAGCACCATGGGGCCGGTAGGCTGCGGGCGGCCGCCCAGAGGCTCCACGGTTACCGCGAAGGCCTTGGGGGACAGCCCCTGGGGCAGGCGAACCAGGACCGTCCCGTTCTGCTGGTTGGGCTCGACGAGCCCGGCGCTGACCGGCGCGCCCTGGGTGGGCACCAGCCAAAGCTGGTAGCTCTTTCCCTCCGGCGTGGGGGGCATCTGGCCCGCATAGATCACCAACCCCGTCCGAGCGTTGAAGAGTACGTGAGCCTGGCCTGGAGGGCCGCCCGCCTGCTGCTGCAAGGTCACAGTCAAGGTGTCGGGCGCGCTAATGACCTCAGCCACGGCGCGCAGGTCTTCGCCCTCTCGCGCAGCTTCGGCCCGCGCCGCTTCGAGTTGCGCCCCCAACCGGGCAGCTTCCTGGCGATGCCGCTGGTTCTCTTTCCAGAGCCATGTCGTCGCCAGGGCCAGAATCACCGTGGCCATGGCGAACCCCAGCGAGAACCTGAGCCCCCAGCGCTTCTTCCTAACCGGCGCCAGCGTCTTCTGCGTGGCAGCCGGGCGGGCTTCGGCATGAACCCGCGCCATCAGCGCCTGCTTGACCGATGCCGCCGGCGCGACCGGATCCACGGCGAGGCCCACGAGCGACGCGGTCTGTGCTGCCGACGCAAGCTGCCGCCGGCACTCCGCGCACGTCTTCAGGTGCGCCTTCAGCGTCAGCCTGTCCTCGCCCTCCAGCGCGCCCAGCGCGTAGAGCTCAAGGTCATCCGGGTTGGCGTGTCTATCAGTCATTCAGTACCCAGTCATTCAATACCCAGCCAGCATCCCTTTCATGGATTGCATCGCCGTTCTCACCCGCGATTTCACCGTGCCTAAAGGACTCGCGGTCCTGGCGGCAATCTCGCTCTGCGACATACCTTCGAAATAGGCCAGTTCCAAAGCCTGCCGCTGCTCGGAAGGCAGCTTATTGAGCGCCGCGTTCAACGTTCCCCTCAACTCAGTGCGCGTTGCCTCGTCCTCTACGTTGTGCGAAGAGACAAACCCGTTTGCATAGTCGCCATCCTCTTCCTCGGTCACCTCGCGGTTTGACTTCCCGCGCAGCCGTGAGATGGCGCGGTTGCGCCCGATCACCAGCAGCCAGGTGGGCAGCGAACCCCGGCTGGCATCGAACCGGCCCGCGCTGCGCCACAACTGCAGGAACAGGTCCTGCAAAATTTCCTCGGCGGATTGCTTGTCGCGCAAGATCCGCATCAGCATGCCGAAAAGCATGGCCGAATAGCGGTCATAGAGAATCGAAAGCGCAGCTTCGTCGCCTGCCATCATCTGCTCGATGAGCGTGGAGTCGGGAGTGGTCTGCATCGGTGCAGTCAAATTGCCAGTCTCCGGCTATGAAAACTATACGCAGGCAAGAATCCGATTGGATTGGACGCGGCCAAGATTCGCCGCAGCGCGCCGTCTCCCTTATATCAAACTTGGGTGCCCGGAGTCTTTGGTTCCGGCTGGGGGGGCTATCGCGTGAATATGGATTTGTCAAAAGTGCGTGAGGGCATCTCCAGGATCGCGCTAACCCCACCCTAGCCACAAGAACAAGAACGTGGCGAGGGTGGGGCACCCAGTTTCATGCCCGAAGTGCAGGCGAGGGCAGTGGACGACTAAGACTCAATACGCTCATGCGATCATTCGCGGTCGTTCACTTCTGCGAGTCTTCGCCCACGCGCAGCACGGCCAGAAACGCTTCCTGCGGAATGTCGACCTTGCCGATCCGCTTCATTCGCTTCTTGCCTTCCTTCTGCTTTTCGAGCAGCTTGCGCTTGCGCGAGATGTCGCCCCCGTAGCACTTGGCCAGCACGTTCTTGCGCAGCGGGCTCACCGTCTCGCGGGCCACGATCTTGGCACCGATGGCCGCCTGGATGGCTACCTCGAACTGCTGGCGCGGGATCAACTCCCGCATCTTCGAGACCAGGGCACGGCCGCGCTCCTGGGCGTGGTCCTTGTGGATAATGATCGACAGCGCATCCACCGGCTCGCCGGAGACCAGCACGTCCAGCTTGACCATGGGCGAGACCCACTCGCCGGCCAATTGATAGTCCAGCGACGCATAGCCGCGGGAGATGGATTTGAGCCGGTCGTAGAAGTCGAGCACGATCTCATTCAGCGGCAACTCGTAGGTCAGCAGCACGCGCGTGGGCGTCACGTATTCAAAGTTGAGCTGCTTGCCGCGCTTTTCCTCCACCAGCTTGAAGATGCCGCCGACATATTCCTCATTGGTGAGAATCTTGGCCGTGATCACCGGCTCGCGAATCTCTTCGATGTTGGTCGGCTCCGGCCAGCGCGAGGGATTGTCCACCTCCAGCACCGTGCCGTCGGTCAGCGTGATGTGGTAGCGCACGCCCGGGGCGGTGGTGATCAGGTCGAGCTGGTACTCTCGCTCCAGCCGCTCCTGGATGATCTCCATGTGCAAGAGGCCCAGGAATCCGCAGCGGAAACCGAAGCCCAGGGCCACCGAGCTTTCCGGCTCGAAGAAGAAGGACGAGTCGTTGAGGCGCAGTTTTTCGAGGGCGTCGCGCAACAGAGTGTGCTCATGCGAATCCACCGTGTAGAGGCCTGCGAAGACCATCGGCTTGATGTCCTCAAAGCCGGGCAACTGCGCGGCTGCCGGGCGCGCCTCTTCGGTCACCGTGTCGCCGATCTTGGTGTCGCCGACATTCTTGATGGTGGCCGCGAAAAACCCCACCTCGCCGGCAATCAGCTCGCCAATCTCCACGGGCTTGGGCATCAGCACGCCCATGGATTCGATCTCGAAGCTCTTCCCATTCGACATCAGCCGTATCCGCTGGCCCTTGCGCATGGAGCCCTGCATCACCCGCACCAGCACGATGACGCCGCGGTAGGCATCGAACCAGGAGTCGAAGATGAGCGCCTGGAGGGGAGCGTTGGGATCGCCGGTGGGCGGGGGCAGGCGGCGCACAATGGCCTCGAGCACGTCGGCCACGCCCTGGCCGGTTTTGGCGCTTACGGGAATGGCGTCGGTCGCGTCCAGGCCCACGGCTTTTTCAATCGCCTCCTGGGTGGCCACGATATCCGCCGAGGGCAGGTCGATCTTGTTGATGACCGGAATGATTTCAAGTCCGTGGTTGATGGCCAGGTAGGCGTTGGCCAGGGTCTGCGCTTCCACGCCCTGGCTGGCATCGACCACCAGCAGCGCGCCCTCGCACGAGGCCAGCGAGCGCGAGACCTCGTAGCTGAAGTCGACATGGCCCGGGGTGTCGATCAGGTTCAGTTGATAGGTGTTGCCGTCGAGCGCCTTGTACATCATGCGCACGGCATGGGCCTTGATGGTGATTCCCCGCTCGCGTTCCAGATCCATGTCGTCGAGGATCTGGGCCTGCATTTCGCGCCCGGTGACTGAGCCGGTGAGCTCGAGCAAACGGTCGCTCAGGGTCGACTTTCCATGGTCGATGTGGGCGATAATGGCGAAATTGCGAAGGAATTTTGCGTCCATTTGGGGCCTAGAAAAAAAAGGCTTTAGCGCCTATGTGCGCGCATAGCCTCCATGGCATAGCTTATCATCGGCATAGTGGTTTCCGTGTTCTCACCAACGGCCGGTGTCATGCGTCTTTTCATGCGGATGCTTCGGAACCGGCCCTCTCGCGCGCGAATGTGTTTATGCGCAGGACTGGCGGCCTTTTGTCTCTCTGGCTGCGTCCCCCCGCAGCCCGCGAACTCGACGGCCGGCAGCGGAACCCAGGCCACCGCGCCCGCGCTGGCCGTGCCCGCTCCTCAGCCTGCTCCAGCGCCGCAAGCCGCTCCCGCGCTCACCCGCGACCAGCAACGCGTTCACTTGATCATCCAGCAGGTCGAAGCGCACTACACCCGCGGCGATACCGACTATCGCAAGGGGTTGCTGCCGGAGGCCAAGGCCGAATTCGATCGCGCCGTCGACCTGATGCTGACCAGCGGCATCGACATCAAGGCCACGCCCGCACTGCAGGACGAGTTCGACCGCGTTGTCGACCAGGTGAACGGCCTCGAGATGGAGGCCCTCAAGCAGGGCAATGGATTCACGCCCAAGGTGGAAGAGACGCCGGCTGACGTGGCCAGCGAGGTGACCTTCGCCGTCGATCCGAACCTGGTGGCCAAGGCCCGCACCGAACTGGCCACCACCAAGTCCGACTTGCCGCTGGTGGTCAACGACTATGTAGCCGCCTTCATCAACTTCTTCGCCAACTCGCAGCGCGGCCACAACACGCTGCTGCACTCCTTTCAGCGCTCGGGCCGCTACCGGGCCATGATTCAACGCGTCATGGCCGAGGAAGGCGTGCCTCAGGACCTGATTTATCTCGCCGTGGCTGAATCCGGCTTCCAGCCTCTGGCCATCGATCGCAAATCGGGTGCCGGCGGCATGTGGCAGTTCATGCCCGATCCGTTCTACGGTCTCAAACGCAATGCCTATGTGGATGAGCGGTTCGATCCCGAAAAATCGACCCGCGCCTACGCCCGCTATATGAAGTTTCTCTATGACCAGCTGGGCGACTGGTATCTGGCCATGGCGGCCTACGACCATGGCGCAGGCAACATCCAGAGGGAAGTCGCAAAGACCGGCTATGCCGATTTCTGGGAGCTCTACAAGCGCCACGAACTACCCGGCGAGACGCAAAATTACGTGCCCGAAATTTTGGCAGCCATCATCATCGCCAACAATCCGCACCAGTACGGGTTCGACGACGTCACGTTCGATCCACCTGTTCTCACGGACACGGTCACTGTGAATTACGCCATCGATCTGCGCCTGGTCTCCGACCTTGTGGGCGCGCCCATCGATGAGCTCGAAGCCCTCAACCCCAGCCTGCTGCACATGGCCACACCGCCTGAGGCTTCCTTCGACCTGCACCTGCCGGCCGGCGCGGCTGCTCTGTTTGACCAGCGCGTGAGCCTTATTCCCGAGCCCAGGCGCAACAGTTGGCGCTATCACGTGGTGACGGTGGGCGACACCATCGATTCGGTGGCTCATGAGTTTCGCGTGCAGCCATCGGAGTTGGCCGAGGCCAACCAACTCACTCCCGGCGACAGCCTGCAAGGGCTGGAGGCCGTGGTTGTTCCCGTGGCTCCAGCGGCCGCTCCTTCCACGCACATGGTCCTGTACACGGCGCGCAGAGGCGATACGCTGGTCACCATTGCAGACCGCTTCGGCGTGTCGCTCGCGCAACTGCGACGCTGGAACAACGTGACCGGCACTCAGGTAACGCCGGGCCGTCGCATTCATGTTGCCGAGCCCGTTGTTCTGCGCCATGCGACGGGCAAACGCCGCCGGGCTGCGAGCGGAACTCACACCGCCGCACCGGGCTCGAAAAGCCCATCGGCGGCCGCGGCAACAAAAGCCGGCGCGACCAAAAAGCAGCACGCTGCCGCAACGAAGACCGCTTCCGATTCTTCGCGCAGGCGCACAGTAGCTACCAAGTAATGTCCTTTGTCGCAAAAAATATTGATAACTCGCATTCCACACTTGTCTTTTGCCGATGTTTGTGTGCAAGCTATTAGGGAACTTGACTTCAGCATGCGGAGAGTTATCTCCGCAGTGCATGGAGTTAATAACATGGCAGCGGCGCACCGCTGGAGGCAAACGGATGGATGAAGGAATCAAGATGTACGCGATGAGTGCCGGCGATCCAAACGGAGAGCCGGGAGAACTGGACCCCGACAAGGGCGAATACCTCGAAGAAGACGATGACATCGAGACTGCCGGCGTACATACTTCTTCGGATGACGATGAAGTAGTGGCTGAAGAGAGCGTGCTGACCGGGTTGACGCCTCCCACCGCCGCACCGGCCGCCAGGAAGGCCGCTAAAAAGGCCCCGGCGAAAAAGAAGCCCGCTGCGAAAAAGGCCCCTGCGGCAGGGGTAGTGGCCGAAGAGAGCGTGCTGACCGCAACAGCTCCGCCCGCCAAGAAGGCTCCGGCAAAGAAAGCTGCTGCCAAGAAAGCTCCCGCGAAGAAGGCAGCAAAAAAGGCCGCGAAGAAGGCTCCGGCAAAGAAAGCCTCAGCCAAGAAGGCCCCGGCAAAGAAGGCAGCCAAAAAAGCAGTGGCCAAAAAAGCCGCGAAGAAAGCTCCGGCAAAAAAGGCGGCTGCCAAGAAGCTTCCGGCAAAGAAGGCTGCAGCGAAGAAGGCTCCTCAAAAGAAGGCCGCAAAAAAGGCCGCGAAAAAGGGCAAGAAAAAGTAATCCGGCAACAGGCAATCGAGGCAAGCAAAAGAGCCCGGCGACAAGCCGGGCTTTTCTGCGCGCGATTGGCGTATCATGCCAACCCCCGGGCGCCCGATGTCGCGCCCTTGAGAGACAGGAAACCACGAGCCTCGGCCAACCGGGGCCGTTTGTTCCGCGCTGCTACTGGAGGTCCGTTTTCAGATTGCTCGGGGGGCCTGGCGGCTTCACCGAATCTCCCTTGGGCGGCATGGCCTGCATGGCTGCGGGAGCCGTAACAGAAGCACTCCCGGGTATGGCCGCGAGCACGCTGGAGGCGGCCGTGGCCGGATTCACGCCCATCCACACCTTGGCGATGTTTCCTTGCGGATCAATGAGGAATGTATTGCGGTTGGCCATGGTGATGCCGATATGGCTGCCCAGCGAGCCGTAGGCGCTCACTACCGAGTGGCTGGTGTCCGAGAGCAGATGGAAGGTCAGCCCGTCCTTGGCGCAAAACTGCTGGTGACTCTGGGTCGAGTCCACGCTGACGCCGAGAATCACCGCGTTTTTGGCGGCGAACTGGCTCTGCGCGTTCTGGAAGTTGTGGGCCTCGATGGTGCAACCCGGGGTCATGTCCCTGGGATAGAAATACAGCACCACCCACTTGCCACGCAGGCTGCTCAGCGAGATCTGGGCTCCGCTCTGCGAGGGCAACGAGAATTGAGGGGCCGGCTGTCCTTCGGCGGGTGGCGTATTGCCGGCCGCCTCGGCGGCTACCAGTGGAAACGCGGCGAGCAGCGCCGTGGCGAGAGTTAGGAACACGTGGCTAGTCACGAAAAAACCTCCTTGTGAACGGTTAGGCGACTTGGGGGAAATTCGGGAAGCCAACGGGGAACCAAAACCTTCCCGGCTTCCACAGTATCAGCGCGGAGCGGCCACAATAGCAATACCTGCTTCATTGGCGCGCTCGAGCAGAGTCTCGCGGTCAAACAGGAGCGTGCGGCCCGCTTCCACGGACAGACAACCGGCCCCGGCCGCAATCATGGTCTCGATGGTCGCGATGCCGATGACGGGCACATCAAATCGCATGTCCTGGTTCGGCTTGGCTACCTTAACCACGGTCAGGTTGCGGGCGAGAGTCGGGGTCCCCTGCGACAGGTGTTCGTCGCTGGGATGAAGAGTGCCGGCCTCGTCTTCTTCGAGCGTCCTCATCAGCGCGCCGGCCCGCTCAATCGCCGCGTCCGTGCCTTCCATGGCCTCGACGGCCACCGCGGCCTGCGCGGCCACCACCACGGTTTGTCCAATATCGAAGCCGGCCAGCGCGCGGGCTACGCCGAGCCCATACTCGATGTTCCTGCGCTCCTCTTCATCGGGCGCGCGACGGGTCAGCACGCCTTCGGCGGCCAGCAGCGGCTCAAGAAACGCAGTCGAGCTGATGAGTTCAATGCCCTCATCGCCCAGCACCTTGGCCACCGCGCCCAGCAGCATGTCGGTCGAGCGCGTGCGCAGGTTAAGGAGCAGCTTGGCGAGCCGCCAGTCGGGCCGGATGCCGGAGAAGATCTGCTTGTGCTTGACCTGGCCGGCCATGACGGATTTCGTTACGCCGGCTTTCTGAAAGGTCTCAATCAGCCGCGACAGCTCGCCGAGCGAGAGCCAATGAACCGTGATGCCGGGATCGGCTTCCGCGCGCCGGTCCATCTCCGGTTCGGTCTCCTCGCGGATCGCCGCCACGCAGACCTCGAGACCCTGCGCCCGCGCCGCGTCGAGCAGCAGGAACGGGAAGCGGCCGTTACCGGCGATGAGGCCTAGCGTCATGCGACCCTCCGTTCCATCCCTTCTCGGTCGTTGGCAAATCGCAGCCGCAATCGTCCCGAAGGGACGAGGCGAAAATAGCCCAGGTTGGAGCGAAGCGAAACCTTGGGATGAAGGGTGACGGCGCGCCCGCCCTGGAGGGCCGGCCGAGTCTTGTCGAGCGAGTTGGCATACGATACGGTTCTACCATGTCACACACTTATTGTTCCTCGCTCTTCCATTGTGTCTTCTCAACGAAGGAGCGGCGTAACACGAACGCGCCGGAGATCCGGGCACGGCTTTGGGCCTACATCGGCGGCATTGCACGCGAACACGAGATGAAGGCCTTGGCGGTAGGCGGGACGGAGGATCATGTGCATATTCTGCTGTCTTTGCCGTCGTCTTTGTCGATTGCCGCGGCAATGAGGGAGATCAAGAGCGCATCTTCTCCGTGGATGCATGAGTCCGGCGACTGCAAGGATTTTGCATGGCAGGAGGGGTACGGCGCATTTTCCATTGGAACGGCGCAAACAAGCGCCACGATAGCGTACATCGCACGCCAGGAAGATCATCATCGACGGCGCGATTTCCAGGCAGAGTTCGTGGCGTTCCTGAAGAAGCATCGCATTGAATACGATCCACGTTATGTGTGGGGATGAGGTTCGAGCGGCCCTCCGGGACGCCGGCTCCGCGGTTGGGCGGCATTCCCAGGGTTCCGTCCGCTTTCGCGGCCTCCACCCTGGGCTATTTTCGCGTTCTCCCTCCGGGAGAAAGGGCGGCGAGGCCGCCCGGACCTGCACATCCGCCCTCCGCCGCGCAATCACAGCCGGCTCAATTGTCACGGTTACTTGATCACCCCGCGCTGGCTGCGCTGGATGAAACCTACCAGCAGGGCGGCATCTTCGCCTTCCAGTTCCTTGATCTTCTCTACGGCCTGCGTGGTGTTGAGCTTCGAAACCAGCAGCAGCCGGAAGGCTTTTTGCAGCAGGCGAATTCGCTCCTCTGAAAACCCTCTCCTCTGCAGCCCGACCGCGTTAATCCCGAAGGCTTTGTTCTCGCGGCGCGACGAAGTCTTTGAAAACGGCAGCACGTCCTGGGTCACGATCGTTCCCCCGCCCACAAACGCGTAGGCGCCCACGACGCAATGCTGGTGGACCGGGCAGAAAGCTCCCAGCGTGACGTAGTCCTCGATCACCACGTGACCGGCCAGCGTAGCCGCGTTGGCCAGGATGCAGTGGCTGCCCACCAGGCTGTCGTGGCCGATGTGCGCGCAGGTCATCAGCAGGCAGTTTGAGCCCACTCGCGTTACGCCTCCGCCGCCCACCGTGCCGCGGCTCACGGTCACATTTTCGCGAATCGTATTGTCGTCGCCGATCTCGGTGTCGGTGGGCTCGCCTTGGTACTTCAGATCCTGCGGCGGGATGCCAATGGCGCAAAACGGATAAAACAAGTTGCGCGCCCCGATCCGGGTGCGGCCATCGAGCACTACGTGGGAGATCAGCCTGCATTCCTCTCCCAGCACCACCTCGGGCCCGATGGTGCAGAATGGACCCACGGTGCACGACTCCGGAACCACCGCCCCTACGGCGATCACCGCGCTGGGATGGATACTCACTCGGCCTTCTCTTCCGCCGCCGCAACCACTGTTTCGGCCGGCCGCGTCTCGCGCTCTCGAGGCACCACGGCGCAGGTGAGCGTGGCCTCGCAGGCCAGCTTGCCGTCTACCGTTGCCCGGCCCGCAATGCGACCGGCTCGCGACCGGAACGACAACACATCCACCTCGATGCGCAACTGGTCGCCGGGCGTCACGGGACGGCGGAACTTGGCCTTCTCGATGCCCGTGAAGACCACCAGCTTCTTGTGCCGGTCAGGCATTCCGGCCATCATGATGATGCCGCCGGCCTGGGCCATCGCTTCCACCACCAGCACTCCGGGCATGATGGGGTAGCCGGGGAAATGTCCCTGGAAGAACGGCTCGTTAATGGTCACATTCTTGATTGCCACCAGCCGCTTGGCGGCCTCATATTCGATCACCCTGTCGATCAACAGGAATGGGTAGCGGTGGGGCAGGTAGTCCAGGATCTCCTGGATCGCGAACGTCATTCTCTAGCTCCAGACAGCGCCGGGCCGCAGCCGTTTCGCGCTCCAGAGATTATAAATAAGAGCGTCCGCGGGCGGCCCGATGTTACAGTGCAGTCAGAACTAGGCGGTCGATGAGGGTTCGTGGTTTCCCATGTCTCGAAAACGAGACATGGGGCACCCGGCTTAGGGAGGTAATGCCGGGCGCCCATTTCCGGATTTTCGGATAGGAAACGTTAGCCCCGCCGCAGGTGGTTACTTCTTGATTCGGCGGTCGGCCGCGTCGACATCCCAGAAATCGGCCGGCAGAGTCTGGTTGTACACGGCCTTGGTCACGTAATACTGCCGGATCTGATCCTCGTTCTTCCAGCGTGTAATGGTGAACGGAGTCGGAATCCCCTGGACCACGTGATAATCGTCGTACTCCTCGGAGTCGGTATTCTTATCGTGGTAAATTGGGTCGCGCCATTCAAAGCTGCGCCGCAGCGGCAGATGGGTCTGCGCATCAATCTGGATAGTCACGGCTTCGTTTTCGGGGGAGATCAGGGTCACCTGGTCGGCAAGGTGGCGCTCGGCCAGCCGCTGCCCCTCGAAGACCAGGATGGTCTTGGGGTCCTTCATCCAGAGCTTCACCACGGTCTCAATGGAGTGGTCGCGGCGGCGCATATAATCGTCGAGCAGGTCTTTCTCCATCGGCTTCTTACCGCGATAGGTGACCTCCCAGCCATCGCGCCCCTCAAAAAACTCCACCACGTCGCGGTGCTTGGTAACCTCGATTCGGTCGTGATCGGGCCACTCGTGATACTCCCAGGTGAGCGTGGTGCCCACGTCGGGATTGCCGTGGAAGAACGCGGCAATGTACCCCTCGACCATCTTGTTCTTCATGTCGAGCCAGGCCTGGCCGCCCATTGCCTTAACCATGGCATCCAGTTCCGCCCTCGCCTGCGCGGCGTTTTTGGCCGCCTCGTCTTCCACCGCTTGTGTCGTTTGCGCCCGCGCCCCGACCGCAGCCGCCAGGACGACAAGAACCAACCCCAGCCAAACCTTCCGCATCTTGCCTCACCCGCACCTGGACTTCATTCCATTAGACGCAATCCGGACCGCAGGGCTATCGAATCAGACTCATTCGGCCCGTGCAAGCCTCCCACCCTAGCCGCAAAAACAAAGACGCGGCGAGGGTGGGGCACCCAGATGTCAATTACCGAATCGCCGAGTTACAGTACTAGTCGAATAGAAGACCGAAACCATTCCGCCAGTTGCTCTTCAGGCAGAACACCGGCCGCAACCGCCAGCATCCTGTCTACTACCGCCTCGTCCGACGCGTCCATAGCGTATCCGTTCAGGTCAAGAAATACTTCCGCAACCACGTAGGCCGTACGTTTATTTCCGTCGATGAAACCATGATTGCTCGATAACCCAAAAGCATAAGCAGCCGCCAGCGCAGCCGCATCGGGGTTCCCGTAGGCCAGGGCATTGCGCGGCCGGGCGAGCGCGGAATCGATTATGGCGAGATCACGGACACCCCGAACTCCACCGTGTTCTGAAATCTGTTCGTCATGGATGGCAAGCACAGCATCAAGCGGGACCCAGGCCCACTGATGGAATTTCACTTTGCCAGCTCCCGCAGTGCGTTGCGACGCCGCTTCATCACTTTGCGGGCAGACTCCATGGCCTTTTCAAATTCAGGGTCGAAGGGAGTCACCCTGAAACCATCTTTCTCTTCGGTGAGAAAGATGGAGTCGCCCTTGCCAACCCTCAGGCGCGACAAGGCTTCCTTCGGCAGGATCACTCCCACGGAGCTTCCTATGGTTGTCAGTTTCAACTTCAGCATCGTCTCACCCCGCTCCCGGTAGTATAACATTGATTAGACTGTCGAGAGCGGGGGAATGCCGCTTGACTGGGTCGCGGATCCTCCATCCGGGCAGGAGCAGCCCAGTTACCCTTGACTGCAGCCGGCTGGATTGCTGGTCTATGATGATGAGAACTCTACAAAACATCAGAAACGGTTCCGATGAACGAAGACCACGACATCGACATAGGATCTTTCGGCGATCCCGGGCCGGCAAGCTGCGCAGCGCGCTCCGCGATGAGCTCAATTGGCCGCTCCATCGGGGCTGGGTAACCGTCAAAGCACAAGTCTCTAGCCGCTCCCTCATCAAACGCGGATACTACAGCAGATACAGCAGCGGCGGAGGCGGACTGGGCGGTTACGCCGTCGGATTCACTTACAGAGTGGAAGGAAAATCCTACGAGGGAAGCTTCTTGTCCCCGGACAAGGTCGAGCCTTGCGATCTATTCGACATCCGTTACAACCCGCGACACCCGGAGCAGAACAACGGATTCGAATCGGAGACGGCGTGGGCCGGCCTCGCCAGCAAGTTGACCACGACCGTAGTCGCTTTGTTTCTGCTTTTCCTGCTCGTTTCGAATCTATTCACCCACCGCTGACAAGACCACGAAACGCCGGCCCCACCGCAGGTGTCCTCAGACCGCGCGCAGGACGCGGATCGGTAGAGTGAAGATGGCGGCTACCAGTCCCAGTACCCCGCCTACGGCGATGCCGACCACCCGAAACGGCAACAGCACCAGCCAAACCAGCGGATAGAGCACCAAGGCCACAAGCGCCAGCGGCCAGCACAACACCAGCAGGATGCAGAACAGCAGAAATTTCACCATCTCCCTACCTCACGCGAACTTAGTTTGGCTCGTCCACATCGTACTATACGAAGCTCCAGCAAAATGGTTCCCAAGGCCAGCGGTGAGCCCGCCGCCGGGGACCCAGGCATATCTCAGTTTCTTTTTCGCGTCGAGGGCGCTTTTGCCTTTGCGGCCTTGTCTGGCGGAGCGCTTGCCTTGGCTCGCTCGGCCAACAACTTCTTGCGATCCTTGATCAACTGCTCTCGTTCCTTGGCTGGCATCGCCAGGATCTTCCTGGTCCGGGGCGAAAGCTTCTCAAAGATAAGCGCATAAGCCCGCTTCAGCTCGTCCTCGATCTGGGGCGCCCGCAGCACATCCCACCGCTCCACCGTCACCCAGTGGGCCCTGGCCAGATAAGGAGAAGCCGAGATGCCATCCACCTCCAGCAATTCATGAAAGCGCTCGGCCCCGCAGTGAAACCACAGTACGCCAAATCCGGTGCCGTCCAGGTCCGTCATGGCAAACATCTTGCCGCCGATGTCGCGGTCTCCCACAAAGTACACCAGGTGGTGTCCCCAGTTGAGGGCCTCCGTGACATGCGGCATGCCCATGCAGAGGGCCCGAATGCGCTCATTGTCCACCATCGCCTCCTGCGCGGTGAGTCTCAAGTCCCTCAGTCCCTAGTCCCTAGATTTCACTTCACCACTTGCTGTCGAATACGCGAAACCGGCGTTCCAGCTCCCACTGCGCGCTGGCCTTCTGGCTGCGGTCGAGGAATGCTTTGCAATCGGCTGTCGGCTGATCCGCACCCAGTGCGTGGCCGCTGCAGACCTTCACCGCGGCATTGAACTTGTCGGGCGCGGCCCACAGGCTCGATCCGGGAAGAAAGTCATGCTCCATCCCCGTCCGCGCCAGTTGCTTCAAATCCTTGTAGCTGAGGCCGTAATCGATGGCTGCGCGCACATATTCGTGGGTCAGGTCGATCCGGCTCACGCCCTCGTCGTCGGTCGACAGCGCCACCGGCACATGCACCTGGCGATAGATGGGGAACGGATGCTGGTCGCCTTCAACCCCCAGAATTTCCTGGTTCGAGGTGAGATTGATCTCGACCATGATGTGGTTTTCCACCAGTTCCTTGAGCAGTCCGCGCGCATCGTCCTCCTGCATCACGTCCGCGCCATGGCCGATCCTCTCGGCGTGACCCAGCTCGACGGCCTGCCGGATGTGGAAGCGCAGCCCCTCGGGCGGCACCAGGCCAAGCGCCAGTTCGCCCGCATGCAGCGAAATGTGGACCTTTGGGAAGATGGAGTGCAGATAATCCAGCATCTGCATCTGCAGCGTGTAGTCGCGCATGGAGATAAGCCCGTCCTCGGGCATCACGAAATTGATCCCCACCCAGGTGTCCTCGTGCGCGTTCATGCTGGCGTCGACGGTCTCAAAGCCCAACAGCGCCTGGGCAAACACCTGCTGGGGCGGAAAGCCGCGCAGCACCTGGTAGAGATAGCGGACCCGGACGCCGCAGGCGGCAACTTCCTGCGGAGTGCCGCAGCGCTCCAACTGCTTGCGTTTCAGCTCGGCCTGGCGCACCTCGTCGCGGTCTGTCTCGACTTCATCGCGCAGGCCCTTGTCCAGCAGAGTCTGCCGGAATCGCGCCAATGCCCCGCTATCGCCGCGAGCCAGCTCCGGACTCCAGCCAATCGCGTGCGCAATCTGCGCCGCGTGGCCGAATGCCGGCGTATGCATCAGCTCAAGATATTGTTCATTTTGCCCCGCCGCCCGGCGTGCCACTTCGTCCACCCATTCGCCGGTGCGCGCTCCGCTCAATACCCGGAATTTCCCGAAGGTGGAGAAGAACTGGTCGTGCCCGCTCCACCCGGAAAAGGGCACGAAACTCCGCACGGAAAGCGAGTCGATCAGCCGGTCATAGAGCGCCTGGTTTTCCGCTGTGATGCTTTGAGATAGCTCCTTCGCAGGAAATTGTTTTGCCTTGCAAGGCGGCTTGGCGAGGCTGAGTGCAGTCAGATCCACGCAGAGGCCATCTTCGGCGGCGTCGCGAATCAACGTCTCCGCGTAGACGGCCCCGTCCAGATGAACATGCAGATCGGCTCCTTTGGGGAAACTCCGCATAAATCCATAGAGGGCATCGGGGCCCTGATGCGCATAGACTTCAAAGTCCCGCGCAGCGCGAGCCTCAGCCGCGAGGTGGGTCTTGTCGTCAGCGATCGATCCTTGGTTGGGGCCGCAACCGGCTGCTACAAGCACCGCAATAAGAGCAAGCCCTGGGCAAAATATGGAACCGCCGCGCGAAGAACTGGGAATGCCGGTCATCACTGCATTCCAGTGTATTCGACGGCTCGCGTGTCGTGGCTGGCTATGGTCGCGGCTGTGACCCGTAGGGGCTGTGGATGGTCGCTATCGCGCCTGCCTTGCCAGTCGTTCCGCTGAATTGCGGGAGTGAGTGGCCCGACGATCGGCCAGAGGGTCGCGCGGGCATATTAGGGGAGTGGGTTTGGTCCCCCTAATCAGGACTTGTTATACTGTTCAGGTTGTTGCAACAGACTGTTCGTGGAATAGCCCTCCTTAACTGGCAGCGCCGGAACCCGTACAGGGAATGCAACTCAGTTTGCACTGAGGCCAGATAGCTCAGTGGTAGAGCGCGGCCCTGAAAAGGCCGGCGTCGGCGGTTCGATCCCGTCTCTGGCCACCACATTCTAAAGCACTTAGCGGCAACCATAGAGTTAGTGTTTTAGTCCGACGTACAAATAGCGTACATCGCGGCTACGCGAACTTTCCTACCTGTACTGCTCCCTGCTCTACCGGCTTCGACTCCATCATGCTCCAGAGCACCTTGGCCGTTGTTCCGGTCTTGGTGATATGAGCACGTCCAAGCTTCGCGTAACGCTCTGTCATCTTGATATTCGAATGACCGAGAAGCTTGGCGAGTTCGTAGAGATCGCCGCCATTCATCATGTACCAAGACGCAAAGGTGTGGCGCAGATCGTGGAACCAGAAGTTTCGAATACGAGCCCGTGTCAGAACATCCTCGAAGCTCCCTTCCAGTCTTTGCCTTCCACTCTTGTCACCCCTTGTTGGCGGGAAGATGCGATCTTCACCGATCACCGCAGGGTACCGCCGAATCTCTTCGGCCAGCTCTGACGTCATGGGCACGTAGCGTTCCTTACCCTTTTTCAACTTTGCTCTCACTGCAATCAGCTCTTCGCGGTACAACACGTCCGACCAGCGGAGGCGATGAACCTCGGAGGAGCGCATCCCGGTGGAGACAGCGATCAATACAATCAGCCGCATCCGTAGATTGGTCTGATTGAGGTCCTTGGTCCCTTTCCGAAACATCTTCTCGTCCAGGGCGACCTTTAACCTCTCGAGTTCTTCCTTCGACAGGAAGCGTTCCCGTGAATCATCGGGTCGCCTTACCTCAACCATGTCGGCTGGATTACGTTCAAGACCAGTCTCCTTGGACCAGATGGTCGAAGCCTTCTTCATCAGGTGATGCATGACGTTGAAGTGGCGTACGGCAGTGTTCTCCGCCAAGCCCCGCTTGCCCGTGAGGTTTTCGTACCAGCGCTGGACGTCAACACCGTCCACCTCCCGCACGAACATCCGACCCAACTCAGCCCGAATGCCCTCCACGATGCTCTTCTCTCGATCCGCAGAAGCCTTCTTGCTTCCGTAATGCAGCCAGTACCGATCAATCAAATCCGACATGCTGTAATTGACCTCTTTCCTTACATCGAGGTGCCGGTTCTCATCGCGCAGCGAGAGCTTCTTACGCTCTACTTTCTTCGCGAATTCGTCTGAGCCGTGAACCTTTGCGCTCTTATGGCGACCTCCTTCGCGCCAACGAACTTCATAAACTCCCTTTTCCTTCTTCAGAACAGACATATCTGCTTCTCCTTTAGTCAATGGTTTCGATTGTGTGTTGCTCGATGTAGCGTTCTAACGCCCGCATATCGAACCGCAACGCACGACCGACCTTGACGCAGGGGACCTCCCGTAACCGGGACTTTCTGTAGACCGTGTCTACTTCAAGGCCCAGGTATTGGGCTGCCTCCTTGACGTTCAGGAGCCGCCTTCCAATGACTCCATTTGACACCATTCCAGCCACGTTTTTTTGAAACATATTGGCGCACCTCGGAGAAGGTCTCTCTAGGCTTGCAGCCCTTCGTGATCCCGCGATATTGATGTAAAACGACTTCGAAGCTCGGTCAAATTCACTGAATTTGATCAAATTCCAGCCCAGCCACATTCTTTCCTCCAACCTGATCACGGCCATTGAGCGCGATGGGCCGAGCAGGAGGATGCTGAGTGAAACCGCTCTTCCGAGGTCTTCAACTATGCGAGTGAACATCACGAAACGGGCCAAAACCTTGAAAGGTCAGGCGCTACTGCCCGTCAGTTGTTGACGCTATTGGAGTCTTCAGCCCAATTGGGTCCCCATAACCTCATTTCCTTTCACGCCTGTGGTGTCCGGGCCTGTTTGGCCCAGCGAGTGTGGAGATCTTGGGTCGAATTCGATTTTCGGTCAAATTGACGCCGACTCCTGTGCCCTGTGGCAGCCCTGCGCCGGGCCATCGAACTCGATTTGACCGAGTTTTGAGACCAATTCATGCTGTCTCTGCGTTCGAGGAGGCCGAATGGCGATCTCAATCAAAGCGTGTGGAGTGGCTGATGTTTGATTCCATCCAAGACCTCTCCAGCAAACTCGCTGCGACGGGCTACTTCATCGACCCAGTGATGACCCAGGTAGTCTTTCTGGCAGCGAAGCTTCAGAAGCCTTTGCTGCTCGAAGGTCCGGCAGGCTCGGGGAACAGTGGTACATGTTGTCGTTCGAAGGTTGCGAAGACCAATTCACCTCGGAGAAGTTTGACCGCGCGTTCTCCGAGTACGACCTGTTTCGCCTGGTCGAGCAGCCTGGCCTGCTGCTCTCCGAGTTCGAACCGGCCGCCGCTTAGCCCACCCGCAACACACCCCACAAACAATTCAACCTCAACTCATGAAGGAGCCGTTATGCGTCTATCCGCAGGCCGTATCCGCTCGATCAACCGTGCGATCTCCAGGGTCCAATCGTCGGCCTGGTCCGCGCCAAACAGAAACCCCCACCGCACTTTGGCAAATCCACCTGTGGCCGTCTCCGCGAGCGCGGCCGAATTCGTGAAAGTCGTTGTGGCCCCAAGGGCCGCCACGGTTTAACGCAGGCAACCGGAATTGGCGGGCAGATGCACACGTTGAACGTGCTTTGTTCGCCGCTTTCCGTAAATTTGACCGAGTTTCGGACCCGGGATACAACCACACAACTGACGAAGGAGGCAGGACGCCATGTATGCCAAGTTCTGTGTAAACCGGGAAACTGCGAACAACTTCATGCGACTGTTCGTGAATCGGCGAGCCTACGCAATCCAGGCCGAGCGGGCCCTGCCGAACGGCTCTGTCCCCTATTACCCGGCCAGGGATTGGAAGACCAAAGAGCCGAGGCCACTGGACGAGAGCGTGGTGCGGATGCATCTCAACGGCGACATCACCATCAGTCTGTATGCGATCAATCCGGAGACCCAGCGCTCAAAGTGGGTCGCGATTGACGCCGACTTCGACGGCTCTCTGGAGTCGTTGTTTCAGTTGCAATGGGAGTTGAAGCAGGATGGAGTGGACGCCGCCTTGGAACAATCGCGCCGCGGTGGCCACCTCTGGATCTTCGGCGCCGAACCGCTGCTGGCCTCTGAATGCCGAATCTACGTCTACAATCTCGCTCTCCGACTCGGCATCCCGGTCAAAGGCGGCGGTCTCAAGGAAGGCATTGAAGTTTTCCCGCGTCAAGACCGGCTCGGAGATGGAGAACTTGGCAATGCCATCCGCGGGCCAATCGGCGTGCACAGGAAGACGAATCGGCGCTACTGGTTTTACGAAGCCGAGCCTACTCCGGAAGCGCAGCTTGCCTATCTCGATGGGTTGAAGAAACTCACCGAGTCCGAACTCAGGACCTTCATCGAAGGGGTGACTCTGCCCGAAGCGTACCGACCAGTCGTCGCGGCACCGTACATTCCGCCAGCCTCTTCCGCACCACAACAGGAGTTCCGAATCCTTGACTACGTGCGCACCACGCACAAGGACAGCCGGAACTGGTGGGCAAAGTGTCCCTCCTGTGCGGGAGTTGGGCGCGACCGCTCCGGCGACAACCTTGCCATCCAGATCAAGAACCCGCGCTACTACAAGTGCTGGGCTGGCTGCACGAAGGAGGAGATTCGAGCCGCCCTCGGTCAACCCATCCGCAAGCGAGCTCTGGTTTAGGGGAGTGAATATGAACGCCGTTCCCGCAAATCGGAAGTCGGAAGTCCTGTCATTGAGTCATGCTCTTCACGGGCTTGCGCTTCCGGCAAGCGTACTCAAGGCGCTCCAGAAGCGAGGCATCTATTGCATCCCCGGAGTCTCGCTGGAACATCAGCACCTGGCGAAGCGCTATGTGCTGCGCGGAGTGGAATCCGGCGGCGCGGTCTCCGACATGGGCAGGGCATGTGTCTTCGTCTCCCCTGATGGCGAGCCATTGCCGTGGTTGCAGTCGCTCGACTCGATTGCCGTGAATGGTCGTCATGCGATCTTCCTTGCCGAGACCCTGGTGCGCGTGGAGATGCTGCGCACCGTGCGGACCTGCGACCTTGCGATTACTCTCCACGCTTTGTCTCAGATGCCGGGCCGCAATCGCCCGGAGGTCACTACGAATCCGCTCTTTCGGGGGCGGGATGGTGTTCTCCCCATCGATCTCTGGAAGGACGAACACCGCGCGCTCCGGGCAAAGTTGACTCCCATCTTCTATGACCGCGCGGGCGAGGTGCTGCCGCTGCCTCAGCGGTTTGAAGAGGCGATCAGAAAAGTGACGGCGGCGGTTTGCTGCGTCGGTTGCAAGCATGCGCACGTTGGAGTGCCGCCAATCGTCGGAGGTTTGAGACGATGACGCTTCCGATCCAAGCTGCCATCACAGTCGGCGAGCCCAACTGGACCCCGCTCGAGTTGGCCGTCCCGGCCTGCGAGTTGGAGAATTATGTTGTCTTGGTAGTTATGTGACGCAACTGCACAAATGCGCCCGTGATGCCTGATTCCTCTCGGTTTGGAGCCAACATAACCTTGTTTCAAATCGGGCGGATCAAATCCCGCGCTCCAACAG
>Ga0302320_10003571_pt1 | contig 36062 bp, 37 predicted proteins | sample Bog_T0_3_FD_202130 | JGI IMG/M metagenome (GOLD analysis project Ga0302320, IMG submission 202130) | Peat permafrost microbial communities from Stordalen Mire near Abisko, Sweden - Bog_T0_3 | ecosystem: Environmental > Terrestrial > Soil > Wetlands > Peat | place: Sweden: Abisko, Stordalen Mire...
AGGCTGTTGCCCTGCTTGTCATTCCAGCGCAACGCGAACATTTCGCCGGGACGCAGGCCGAGCACGAGAAACATCCGCACGATCAGCCGGTCGCGGTCGCCCAGATGAAAGAGCACCTGCGGAATCTGCTCAGGGGTCAAGGGCTGATTCGCGGCTTTCTTGCCGGAACGCGGGACAACCAGCTTGGCTGCCGAATTCTTCGGCAGGAATTCCAATTCGACAGCTTCGCCGAGGATGGCGTTGAGATAGACGCGCGCTTTCGCGAGCACGCTCTTGGAGAAATTTGGCGCAAGCTCGTTCAGATACGTTTGCAGCGTGAATTTATCCAGGTCCGCTAAAAGACAATCGCCGAAGCGCTTGAGCAGGTAGTTCTCGATGAAGCGCTTCGTCTTGGGCCGCGAGGTGATCTTCCACTGCTCTTCTTTCTGCGGAAGAAAGCAGTTTTCGTAAAACCACCGAAGCGTCACGTTCACCGGCGGAGGAGCGACATTGCGCGTCTCCCGCGCGATTAGATCGCGCAGTTTCTGTTTGGCCTGCCCTTTGTCGATCTCGGACTTGAGGCCAAGCAGAACATTGCGGAAGCGCCGCTTCTCCGAGCCGTCTGCCTGCTTCTCGTAAACGTAGAAGTGCCCACGCCATTTCCTGACGCGCTTCCCGACGATTACGAGACTGCCCTCCTGATATCGGTCGCGGCCCATATGCCTTCCGAGCGACAAAATCGATTTTATCGTGAAGTGATCACTTGGAGTCATGATGCTTCGCGTGGGTTCGAATGAAGCTCTCGACGTCTGAGCGGCGAAACCGGGTCATCTCGCCGAATCTGATGCAAGGGAGCAAAGGCCGCTTCCTGGTGGTGTGATCGTACACCCAGGCTCGACTGACACCGAACCAGCGGACGATGTCGTCAATGGTTAGAAGGCGATCAGACGATTCGTGCACTGGCGGGTCCACATCATTCGATGCATCCGTTGAATTAGCCGGTACCGGCGAAGTTGAGCTCATAATCTCGCTCCCTCGTGCGCCACCCAGCGGCGGAATTGGTGTGCCACAAGTCCCTCCAACCGGTACGGCGTGAGCCAAGCTCATCGTGACAGCCAAACTGAGGCCTTGTCGGCTTGTCGGTTTTTCCCCCAATAGGGGCGCGGATCTGATTCCCATTTACCGAAGCGTTTTCAATTTCATCAGGTCCGCCGGAATGATGAGCTGTAAGACGACTTTCAGAATCTCAACGCAAGGTTGCAGGATGTTTCAGAATCCCGCCGCGGACAGAACGGGATTCAGAATGTTTCAGTTTCTTGCCAATAGTTTTCGTCGCTGCTTTCACAGCAAAGGCAATATCGGCAACGAGACGGGTAGTGGAACATAAAGGGTTGTTGTACAGGTCTCTGGGTTGTTTCGGTGATCTGCTGTCGTCTCAGCTCGTTCCACGTTCAACAAGGATGGCACTCAGTTGAACAATCGTTGAACATCTCATGTCACGCCCTCGACGCGTTCCGGCCTACCGTTTAGGAGGCCAGAATGGCAAAACGGAAGGTCCGAATCCGGGCAGCGCGGCTGGAGCCGGAGCTAGACAGACGAATTGAAGTCGCAACCAAACAGGGCGGCTTCTCAAATCCGAGCGCTTTCATTCGAGCGGCAATCGAGCGGGAACTCGCAGGCCGCGAAAGCGGAGTCGATGCGGCAGAAGAGCGGGTTGCAGCCAGCCTCGACCGAGTAGTGCGCGAAATTCGCGGCGTTAGGCTCGGGCAACAGGCGTTGTTCGCATTTGTAGACTCGCTGGTGAAAACACTCCTCACGTGCCTGGCTGAACCACCGACGGACGCCCATGAACAGGCGATAGCACGCGGCAAGTCACGCTACGACCGGTTTCTTAAAACTGTTGGCGCCGCGATGGTCGGAGATTCTCAAGCAGTCATGGCTGAGCTTCTGAAGCGCGGTGAAGGCCGGTGAAGAAGGCGGGTCGCGAAGCCTTCCGCGCCGCTCACCTGGTCGCGGAAAAAGACTTGCTGCGAATGTGGAGCGGCGATTCGAGTGCAGCAACTGCTAACTGGCCAAGGTCGAGGTCGTAGCTAGCGTTTGGGACTATCGACGTGAATGGGGGTGCCCCCGTTCGGGCTGCGCAATTCTTCAAGTGGCAGGCTCCACTCCATTGGGTCGGGCTTTTCCCATTTCGGATCGGACGGAGATTTACACGGCTCGTTTGGAAATTCGGCAAAAGCCCATCCGGAAAAGAACCAGTCATTATGTTCGAAGACAGCATGGATCAGTGCGACACCATTGAACTCCATGCCTTCACGTTGCGCTTTGGCGCAGCCATAGATGTCGTATCCACTTTCTTTGGATGTGAGGGCGGGCTGGAACTTCAACAGGTCCGGAGCATTCGCGAACTCCTTTCGGTGTGCGGCGGTCATCCTGGCGGAGAATCCCGGCCTGTCTACTCCCCCGTGACCAGAATCCGAGATCAGATCGTAAAGCTTGTTCCAGTCTCGAGAGCGATTCGCCTCCACATAAGCAGTGAGGCGTTTTGCGAGGCTCGCCCGCTGTTCGGATGGAACTTGATCAGCCCATTCTTTTTCAGCCGCTGGACTGTACCCGACAACTGCGAGCACCAGCACGGTTATCACTTTCAGCGTATTGTCCACAGAAGCACAATAACAAAATGGCGGGCTGCCGAAGTCAAAGCGGGATTTTGGCGACCAGATTCTTCCAGTCGTTTCCTCGGTCATCTGCCCAAATCAGAATAAGTGTTTCAACGACCTCGACGATCGAGGCGCTCTGAGGTATTACGAGAAGCACTCCGGGGCTCGTGTCGCCCGCAGCAACGAACGAGGCGAGTGCTGCTGGCATTGTCCGCTTGTCATGGCTCACGAGAATCCGGGATTGTGCTGCCGCGAGATGCAAGACGGACTGATCATCGAGACCATCCAATCGGGCTGCTTGAGCCGTCTGAAAATCGATGCGCGGTTCGCGGCGCAGCGTTGCGTCAACGATGATCCTCTTCAGGTCGTTGTCCGCCTGAAACCGGATGCTCAATGCTTCGCCAGATCCTGCGTTGAAATCTCGTGGCGGGCGCGCTCAAGACGGGCGTACAGTTCCGGGCGGCTCTCGCTTAAAGGCGGGAGCGAGCGGTTGATCTCGGCTTCACCTTCGCGAATGTTGGCATCGACCTCTTGCTCATGAGCAAGGTAAAAGGCAATCGCCCCGTACACCTGCTCCAAACTGAGGGAAGAGAAGTTCTGCCGAATGGTTTCCGGCGAGTCGCCTGCCCTGAAGGAATATGCGATTGAGTCCAGGGACACACGCGTACCAGCGACGTAGAGTCCGCCGTTGCGCTGTTCGATGTATTCGCTTCGCTCCATGTTTCCAGTATAGAAGTTTCGGGCAGGAGGCGTCTGTGCGTCACTGGAACTCGGATTCAATACCGGCCGAGCACGCCGAATCCTCCCAAATCGCAGTCGTGGGGCCGACTCAGAATCAACCAGTTCCCGCCAGACCCGGAATTTCGTAATCAGCAGGTCGCCGGTTCGATCCCGGCGGGTGGCTCCAATCGTCTCGGCCACAAACTCCGGCAATACCCGCAACCTTGAACTACGCCTATAATTAAGGCAGTTGAATGCCCATAGCCCTGCCAGTCGCCAAGCAGTGCCCCAAATGCCAGTCGGAGAAAACGGAGCACCTCGATTCGACCTGGCGCCGTTTGATGACCATGGCGACAGGGCTTCACGAATATCGCTGCCTTAAGTGCGGTCACACGTTTCGCGCAGGCGACCGCCGGCGGTTCTCCCGCGAGGGACACCACGGTGGCAACGTCGATTACAAGCGCTAATGGCATCTCTCGGGGACGCGCTGCGATAGCTGCGCCTGTTCGGGCACCAGGCCAAACGCGGCTGTCGGTGCATGTCCCTCCGCCGACCCTACGGGTCCAGCCGCACGACGAACGCCTCCGGAACATGCTGCTCCCCGCGAATGCGCTGCGCCAGCGCCTCGGCGGCATCGGCTGAAGTTTCATGTCCGGCCAGCACGCGCCACATGCTGGGGCTGCCCGGCCTTTCGACAACCTTCGCGGACCCATACGTCGCCGTCAGGCTCTGCTCCAACCGGTCCGCATTGGGCCGCTCGCGGAATACTCCCACCTGCACCGCGAACAGCGCCGGCTCCGGATTCGACGGGGCTGCGACAATCGTCAATTCCACCTGCGCCACGCCCGGTCCGATCAAGTCGATCTGCTGCGCAGCAGCACGCGACAGATCGATAATCCGCCCATCCACGAACGGGCCCCGGTCGATAATCCGCACATCCACGGTCCTGTTATTCGAGACATTGCGTACACGCACCCACGTCTGGAACGGCAGCGTGCGATGCGCCGCCACCATCGTCTCCATATCGTAGATCTCGCCGTCGGCCGCCTGCCTGCCGTGATATGGATGCCCATACCAGCTCGCCGCGCCGCGCTGCGTCTGCCCCACTTCGGCCTGTACATCGCGCTTGGCGAGCGACGGCTGTTGGGCACCCTGTTGCACACCAGCTACGGGATTTACCCTGACCTTCTTCTTTCCACATCCCGTCACCACCAGTATGGCCAGCAACATCCAACAGAGAGTCCGGTTCATCGCTTGTGATAACATCCTAACCTTCCCACTTGCAGCCTTGGCAACAGACCTACGATCCCCTCGGCAACGTCTGGCTCTCGACCCTCAGTGCCGCCCTCCCGGTATGCCTGCTCTTCTATCTGCTGGCCATCCGGCGCACCGCTGCGCATTCGGCCGCCATTAACGCCTCACTACTTTGTATTGCTCTGGCGGCGTTTGAGTTTCACATGCCTGCGGTGAAAATCGCGGGCGCGGTCGCGAGCGGGATGGTTTACGGCGCAGTGCGCATCGGCTGGGTCCTGCTGGCGGCCGTCTTCGTCTACGAACTGACCGTCGAATCGGGCTACTTCGAAGTCATCAAACAATCGATCGGGGGCGTCACCACCGACCGGCGTCTGCAAACCCTGTTGATCGCCTTCGCATTCGGCGCCGTGCTCGAAGGCGCGGGCGGAGGAGGAGCGCCTGTCGCCATCTGCGGCGCCATGATGGTCGGCCTCGGCTTTGAGCCTTTCGCCGCGGCCGTCATGTGCCTGATCGCCAACACCTCGCCGGTTGCTTATGGCGGCGTGGGCAATCCTGTGCGCGCGCTCATCGCCGTCACCCGTCTGCCGGGCATGGAACTCAGCGCCATGATGGGCCGCATCCTCCCCTTCACCTCGTTCATTCTGCCCTTCTGGCTGACTCGCCTGGTTACCTCATGGCGTAATGTCTTCGCCGTATGGCCGGGTCTGCTGCTGGCGGGCGCCGTCTTCGCCGGCATCCAGTTCTATTGGTCGAACTACCGCGACTTCGGCCTGGTCGATATCATCGGCGGGCTCGTCACCCTGATCGCCCTCACGCTCTTCCTCAAGGTCTGGAAGCCGCGCGAGATCTGGCGCTTTCCCAATGAGCCGCCGCCGACCATACACCTGCAGCACTACTCGTTCGGCAAGATCATGCATGCCTGGTCCGGCTTCCTGCTGCTGTCTTTGTTCGTGATCCTCTCCGGCCTGCCGTCCGTGGTTCTTTACCTGAACGCCACCAGCCCGAACATCCCGGTGCCGGGCCTGCATAATCAGGTCTTCCGCATGCCGCCGGTATTTCCCACGCCGCATCCGGAACCGGCCATCTTCGATCTCACCTGGCTCGCCAACGCGGGCACCGCAACCTTTCTCGCCGGCCTGATCACTGGTCCGCTGCTGGGCCTCAGTATGCGGCGCACCATCGCCGTTTTCTTCCGTACCTGCCATCGCATGCGCCTCAGCCTGGTGGCGATCATGGCGATGCTGGTGCTCGGCTACGTGACGCGCTACAGCGGAATGGACGCCGTGCTCGGCCTCGCCATGACGCACACCGGCCTCTTCTTTCCGTTCTTCGGAACTCTGATTGGATGGATCGGCGTCTCGCTCACCGGCACGGACGCCGGATCGAACGCGCTCTTCGGCAGCCTGCAGATCATCACGGCGGCGAAGCTCGGATTACCGCCGGTATTGATGGCCGCGGCCAACTCGGCGGGAGGCGTGATGGGCAAGATGATCGCGGCTCAATCGATCGTGGTGGCAACGGCTGCGGTCGGCCAGCCGGGCAGGGAAGGCGATCTCTTTCGCAAGGTGCTGCCGCACTCCCTTGCGCTGGCGTCGCTTGTCGGATTGATCGTTTTTTTCTTCGCGACGATGGGCCGCGCCTGGATCCCTTAAACGATCTCTTCCGTTTTCGGATCCCAATGCACCGTGCGCACCTGGCGATAGCTCTCGACCGCCATCCTGCAGGCAATCGAAACGCGATACCCAATATCGAACGGGCAATTGGTTTCCTTCGCACTGCGAATGCAATCGAGGAAGTTCTGCATATGCGCGCGCGGCGCAGTAGGCGCCTGCCCCAGCATCTCCGTGCCATCAGGCCGGTTCACGCGCTGTGGAAGATACCTTATCTGTTGCCCCTTCGCAATAGTGCCGTCGGTACCCAGAACCTCTTCTGTCACGCCAAGCTGGTTATTGCCGAAACCCGAATCCCACGAGAACAGAATCTCCTCCGGATGCTCCATCGAAACGTTCATCGTATCGGGAACTTCGCGGCCGTCCTTCCACAGATACAGGCCGCCGTTCATGCTCACGGTATGAGGAATTCTCAGCCCCATCACCTTGTACCAGAACGCCAGCTGATGGCACATGTTCTCGTGCACATTGCCGCCTGAATAATCCCAGAAATAGCGCCAGTTGACATACCGGTTGGCGTCGAACTCCTGCTCCGCCGCATTTCCCAGGAACGACTTCCAGAGGATGTTCTCCGCCGTCATATCCGGATAAACGGGCCGCGCCCACTGTGCTTTCCCATTCGGCGTATTGCGATACATGTGCGCGTGGATGCCGGTCACGCGGCCCACAATCCCGCTCGCGAGGTAGTTCGCCGCATCCGCCACCTGCCCCGAAGAGCAGCCCTGATGACCGATCTGCACGGTGAGCTTGCCGGCTCGTTCGTAAGCCGCTCGCATGACCTTCGCGTCCTCCACCGTGAATGCCATGGTCTTTTCCTGGTAGCAGTGCTTACCCGCATCCATGGCGGCCACGAAGCATTCCGCATGCAGATGCTGCGGCGTAGCGATCAACACCGCGTCGATTGACGGATCTTCCAGCATCGCCCGATAGTCGAGGTAAGTCCTGGCATTGGGCGCCAGTTTCTTCGCGTCATCGATACGCCGCGTATAGACATCGGCGAAGGCCGTCAACTCGGCATTGCGGCAAGCCGCCGCCTCGCGCGCGATCTGTGTGCCGCGGTCGCCGATGCCGATGACGCCGATGCGAATCCGTTCGTTGGCGCCCAGAACCTGCCCCGTGGCCAGGCTTCCGGCGAGCCCTGTCGCCACGTTACCGATGAACTTTCTGCGGGTCTGCATGAACTGCCTCAATGAACCGTACTTAGTTTAACGCTGCCGCCCGATATAGTGAAATCTGTGTTTCAACGCGTCATCTGGATCGTGCTCGACAGCGTCGGCGTGGGCGCCATGCCCGATGCCGCCGCTTATGGAGACGCGGGCAGCGATACGCTGGGTAACATCGCCCGCCGGCGCCCGCTCCACTTACCGAATCTCTGCCGGCTCGGCCTGGGTAATCTGAAGCCTATGCCCGAACTGCCGAAGGCCGCCACGCCCGAGGGATCCTATGGACGCTGCACCCTGGCATCACCGGGTAAGGACACCACTACCGGGCATTGGGAGATGGTTGGCATCCACCTCGCCAAACCGTTCCCGCTCTATCCGCACGGTTTTCCGCCGGACGTAATGGGCGAATTCGAAAGCCGCATCGGGCGTTCCACGCTGGGCAACAAGGCCGCGTCCGGTACCGAAATCATCAAGGAACTGGGCGCGCAACATATGGCAACCGGTTCGCCGATCGTCTACACATCGGCCGACAGCGTCTTTCAGATAGCGGCCCATGAGCAGGTGATACAGCTCGCCGAACTCTATCGCATCTGTGAAATCGCGCGCGCGATTATGACCGGCCCGCATGAGGTCAGCAGGGTAATCGCGCGGCCGTTCGAAGGTAAGCCCGGCGCTTTCGTGCGCACGGCGAATCGCCACGACTACGCGGTGCCGCCTCCGCCCGGCATGCTGCTCGACAACCTTGCCGAAAAGAATATCCCGATCTTCAGCGTGGGCAAAATCTTTGACGTGTTTCTGGGGCGCGGCATCAGCGGCCATGTACTGACGAAGAGCAACGCCGACGGAATGCAGAAAACGCTCGAGGCTACACGGGACTTTAACGGCGGCCTCCTCTTCGTCAATCTGGTCGATTTCGATCAGCAATACGGGCATCGCAACGATGTGGAAGGCTATGCCAGTGCGCTCGAGGAATTCGACCGTTGGCTGCCGGAATTCCGCGCCGCGCTGCGCCCGGACGATCTGGCGATCCTGACCGCCGACCATGGCTGCGACCCCACCACGCCTTCCACCGATCACAGCCGCGAATACACTCCGCTGCTGGTTTTCGGCCCCCACCTGCATGCCGGAATCGACCTCGGCCTGCGCGCCACGCTCAGCGATATCGGACAAACCGTGGCGGAGAACTTCGCTACATCCATCGAGAAAGGGACGAGTTTTTTACAAGCGATCTTATGAGAACACCCATGATGGCGGGCAACTGGAAGATGTACAAGACCCCCGCTGAAACGCACGCGTTTTTCGAGGCATTCAAGCCGCTGGTGGCCAGTGCTTCGCATTGCGACATCGTTATTTGCGCGCCCTTTCCCGATCTCCACGCCGCCATTAAAGAAGCGGAAGGCAGCAACGTGGCGGTGGGCGCGCAGAACCTTTACTGGGGCAAAGAGGGCGCTGTTACGGGCGAGGTTTCGGGCCACATGCTGCAGTCGATTGGCTGCCGCTATGTGATCGTTGCCCATAGCGAACGCCGCCAGTACTTCGGGGAATCGGAGCCCGACGTGGTGCGTAAAACCCAGGCGGCGCTCGAATACAATCTCAACCCGATCGTGTGCGTGGGCGAGCGTCTCGAGGAACGCGAGTCTGGCCGCACGGAGGAGGTTCTCGGCGAGATGTTCGATGGCGGTATCGCGCCGTTGACGCCGGAACAATTCGCGAAGATCGTGATCGCGTATGAGCCGGTCTGGGCGATTGGCACCGGCAAGACCGCGACGCCGCACATTGCCGCGGATGCGCATCGCTTCATCAGGAAGAAGGTGGCGTCGAAGTTTGGCGACGCCGCCGCGGAGACGACGCGGATTCTCTACGGCGGCAGCGTCAAGCCGGACAACGTGAAGGGCCTGATGTTCGAAGAAGAGATCGACGGCGCGCTGGTGGGCGGAGCCAGTCTCGATCCGAAATCGTTCGCCGGCATCGTCAATTTCTAAGGACTCACTCAATCGGGATAACGAGATCCACTTGCGCGTGCGGAGCGGTGTTGAACTTACTCAGTGTCTTCGGCTTAGACCAGTAATTGCGGTACTTCGCTCTCAGCAAATAGTCGATGTCGCCGTTGAGGCCGCTGAAGTGATAGTGGCCGTGCTTATCGGTAATGGCGGACATCACCGATAAGGTGATCGTGTTCTCCAGTTCAACCGCGGTATTCGGGAGGGCGTTGCCCCGCTTGTCTGTCACCACGCCTGCTACGGTGCGCGTCGTGAATTGAGCGAGGCAGGTAAGACACACGAGCAGGGCCAACGCCAACTTAAGAACTACTTGTGAGTTCCGGCGCACGCTTCGGCCAGTTGCAGGTGTTTCTCCAAAGTCGGAATCATGCTTGAGGCGTAGGCTTTAACGTCTGGGTCCTGGCCATGCTCGGCTTCCCGTTTGAAGGCGGCCAGCGCGCGCTTGTGAGCCGCAATTTCATCGCGGGTGAACGCGCGGTCGAAGCCGGCGCCATTCAGATGCATGAGGGGCTGGATGTCTGGTGTTCTGGCCGCGTCGATTCCTTTCGGAATGGTGACGCCGGTCTTGTTGGCGAGTGCGGTGAGCTGCCCGTAATCCTGGGTGTGGTCCTGAACCAGGGTCTTGCCGAAGTCTTTGACGTCGGCGCGATTCGCCTGATTTTCCGCCATTTGTCCTTCGTGCGCTTCGATCATGTCGGTCCTGGCGGCCGTGATCAGGAATTGTTTGTCGGGGTTGCTCAGGGGTGCGGCTGTGGCGATCCCGGCCACCGTGAGCAAAGCTATGAGTGAGAGCTGCATGCAGGTTCTCCTTTTCCAATCTGAGCTTGGCGCGGCCGGGTTTGGGATTGAATCCTGTCGAGCCAGTATGCAGGATTTCCCTGGTGCGCAAACGCACTTAAGAGATAATGAGCCACGAGGGTTATGCGAACCGCTCTTCTCGGCGCGCTTGTCATCGCGAGTCTCTGGCCGGCGATGGAACTGGCAAAAGAATCCGAGGGCATCGATTTTCAGGACGACTTCGGACACTCCCTGGCGGACGCACCTCTCACCACAGAGGAACGTGCGCAGATCTATGACGTCGTCGACGCAGGGCTCCACGGCGTTTTCGCAAACGACCAACTTGAGCGCGAAGCTGTGTTGAGCGCGCGAGTGGATTCGATTAAGTTGGCCCGACGCGGACCTAAGCAGATCTTCGTGCGGGTTTCGCGACGCATGTGCGGCGCCACCGGGAACTGCGAGATGTTCGTTTTTGTTCGGCAGCGGGGGAAAGCTGAAAATGGTGTTCGAAGAGAACGGCTACGACTTGAACGTTGAGAGAAATACTCACCAGGGCTTTCACGACATCGTAGTGCCCCACAACTACAGCGCCTGGGAATCGACCTACGCTGCGTATCGCTGGAACGGACGCGAGTACGAGCGAGCAGGCTGTCACATGGAGACGCTTGACCGGGACGATTCAGGTAAACCTCCTGTCATTAGCGGGTGCTGAGGGAAACGGGACGCGATAGAATGTGATCGACGCTCAAATGACCCTCAAGACTTGCTTCGCCGCCGCCGCACTGTTCACCGCCAGTTCGCTCTCGGCGCAGAATCTCGAGGTCTTCGAGAAGAACGCCCGGCCCCTGTTCGTCGAGACGTGCCAGAGCTGCCACAACCAGAAACTGAAAAGCGGCGGGCTCGATCTCAGCTCCGTCGAAGGTATGAAAGAGGCTGCGGCGGGTGGTTTCTTCGGCACTGCGGCTGAGCCGGACAACAGCCTGATCCTGAAAGCGCTCAGTTACGAAGGCCGCGTGAAGATGCCTCCGCAAGGCAAGCTGCCTCCCGAAAAAATCGCGGCGATTCGCGAATGGGTGATGGCCGGCGCACCTCTCCCCGCCGCTCCGTCGACATCGGCGGTCGAGACTTCCACCAGCGTTCGTCCGGTCGCCATCCGCGGCGTCATCACGGAAGCGGACAAGAACTACTGGGCTTTCAAAGCCATCGGGCATCCCGCGCCGCCGACTGTCGACCGCAAAGATTGGAGCGCCAATCCAGTCGATCGTTTCATCCTCGCCAATCTGGAAAAGAACGGTCTGCAACCGGCGCCGCCCGCTAACAAGAACACGCTGCTGCGGCGCGCCACTTTCGATCTGACCGGCCTTCCTCCCACTGAAAAAGAGCTCGCCGATTTTCTCGCCGACAAGTCGCCCAATGCATTTGAAAAGGTTGTGGATCGCCTGCTCGCCTCGCCGCGCTATGGCGAGCGCTGGGGACGCCTGTGGCTCGACGTGATGCGTTATGCGGATTCGACCGGCAGCGACGAAGACCATCGCTATCCGCACGCCTGGCGTTATCGCGACTATGTGATCCAGGCGTTCAACGACGACATGCCGTACAACCAGTTCGTGCGCGAACAACTGGCCGGGGATATTTTGGCGGCCGATCCGAACTCGGGCGTGGGTTATCGCGGCATCGTCGCCACGGGTTTTCTGGCGCTGGGGAAGAAGGCGCTGGCGCAGAAGGATCTGCCGCTGAAACGCTACGACGTGGTGGACGATCAGATCGATGTCACGGCCAAGGCGCTGCTCGGCCTGACCGTCACCTGCGCGCGCTGTCACGACCATAAATTCGATCCCATCGCGACCAAGGATTACTATGCGATGGCGGCTATGTTTGCCAGCACTCTCAGCTATACAAAGGGCGAAGATGGCGATCCAATCCAGACGCCGCTCGCGCCTGCGGGACAGTTCGAAGCTTTCCGCAAGCAGTGGTCGGATTTTCTGGCGGTGGAAAAGAAGATCGATAAGATCATCGATTTCGATTCCGAATCAAAGAAGAATCGCGACAAGCAGGAAGCGCTGATTTCCGCCTCGATGCTGGCGGCGTATCGCGTGTATGCGAAGCACGAGCCGTTGGCGCAGGCCGGGGCCGATGCGCGTTGGGTCGAATACCTGACGTCGAAGCCGGCGCCGGAGTTGGCAAAGTGGCGCGCGGCCACGGACGCGAACCGCAAGGAGATCGCCAAAGAATATCAGGAAGATTTCCGGCGCAGCGCTTATCAATACGATCAGGATCTGAGCTGGTGGAAATCGGCGCGCCAGGCGTTTCCGTCGGCGGGCAAAGTGGCTGGCCCGCGTCCCGAAGTGAATCAGGAACAAAATCCGTTCTTCTACGCGACGTTCGTGGCCGAGAGCGGCCCGATTCATCGAACGCGCGACGAGCAGATCGCCACGCTGACGCCGGAGCAGGCGGCGGAAGTGCGCACGCTGCTGGCACAAAGCGCGGAGCTTGAACGCACCGTTCCCAAGACTGAAGTTCCCATGGCGTGCGCGGTTAAGGAAGGCGAGACCATGGAACAGCATGTCTTCCTGCGCGGCGATTATCACAACATCGGCGATCCTGTCGATCGCACGGTGCCGGCGATTCTGCGCCTCAGTGCGCCGGAAGAGCCTGTGGCGACGAAGAGCGGCCGTCTCGAATTTGCCGATTGGGTGGTCGACCCGCGCAATCCGCTGCCCGCGCGCGTGATGGCGAATCGCATCTGGCAGGGGCACTTCGGCGACGGCATCGTGCGCACGCCGGATAATTTTGGCAAGCTGGGCGACCGGCCTTCAAATCCGGAACTGCTCGATTATCTGGCGCGCCAGTTCATGGAGAACGGCTGGTCGGTGAAGAAGATGCACCGGCTGATCATGCTGTCGCAGACGTATCAGATGAGCGCCGAATACGATCTGGCGAAGAAAGAGAAAGATCCGGAAGACCGGCTGGTTTCGCGTTTTCCGCGGCAGCGCCTCAGCATTGAAGAGATCCGCGATGCGTTCCTCGCGATCGGCGGCGATCTGGATCTGACCATGGGCGGCACGCTCGATCCGGGCGTCGGCACGGATGGCGAAACCAGCTCCAGCCGCATCAGCATGAATCCCGAGAGCACCAACCGGCGCAGCATTTACCTGCCTCTGCGGCGCTCGAATCTGCCGACGCTTTATATGCTTTTCGATTTCGGCGACGCGACGAGCCCGGAAGGCAAGCGTAATCCGACGACGGTCGCGACGCAGGCTTTGTTCGTGATGAACAGCCCGATGGTGGATCGCGAAGCGAAGGCGCTGGCGGATAAGGTACTGGCGCAGAACAAGGCCGACACCAGGCGGCTCGAAGAAGCCTATGTGGCGATCCTGGATCGGCGTCCCGACCCGAGCGAAATCGATATGGGGCTGACTTACATGCAGAACCTGCGCCGCAAGTGGAAAGATATTAACGAAGAGAAAGCGTGGCAGAGTTTTTGCCATGCGCTGATGGCGTCGAACGAATTCATTTACGTGTACTAGAGGCCAAATATGGACATACGCTCGCTGATTACGAAGGCTCCTCCGCGGTCCCGGTTTTCCCGGCGCGCCGTGCTGCGCAGCGCCGCCTGCGGGTTCGGCATGCTTGGCCTGGGATCTATGCTTGCCGAGGCCGACACGGACCCGCTGGCGCCGAAGTCGCCCATGTTCCCGGCGCGGGCTAAGCGCGTAATCTTTCTGTTCATGCACGGCGGCCCTTCGTCGATCGACACGTTCGATCCCAAGCCTTATCTCGATGCCAATGACGGCAAGCCTCTGCCCATCAAACAGCCGCTGACGTTCGCGGCGGGGAAGACCGGCGGGCTGATGAAATCGCCCTGGGCGTTTAAGAACAGCGGACAGAGCGGGCTGCCTATCAGCGATCTGTTTCCGAAGATCCGCGAGTGTGCCGACGATCTTTGCGTGGTGCGTTCCATGGTCGGCGAAGGCGTGGATCACGGCGCCGCGCTGTTGCAGACTTTCACCGGCACGTTTACTTTCACGCGTCCCAGCATGGGGTCGTGGGTGCTTTATGGATTGGGCACGGAGAATCGCAATCTGCCCGGCTACATTACCATCAAGCCGGCGCTTTCGCACGGTGGGGCGAAGAACTGGAGTTCGGGATTCCTGCCGGGATCGGTACAGGGGACGGCGATCGGACACGCCGGTATGCAGGTGGCCGAGATCCAGAAAGAACCCATCGAATATTTGCTCAACCAGGGGCTCACGCGCGAACAGCAGCGCTACGAACTGGATATGATCCAGGCGATCAACCGCAAGCACCAGGAGTTGTGGAAGCTCGACGATGAATTAGAGACGCGCATTCAATCCTTCGAGATGGGTTTCCGCATGCAGGCCGAGGCGCAGAAGGTGTTCGATGTTTCGGGCGAATCGGAAGCGACGAAGAAGTTGTACGGTCTGGACGATCCGAAGACGGCCGACTTCGGTTGGCAGTGTCTTCTCGCGCGGCGCCTGGCGGAAGCCGATGTGCGCTTCATACAGTGCACGCATAGCTATAAGTGGGATCAGCATACCGACTTATTCGTGAAGCACAACGAGAACGCGGCGGAGGTGGATCTGCCGATTGCGGGTCTGTTGAAAGATCTGAAAACGCGCGGGATGCTGAAGGACACGCTGGTCATCTGGTCGGGCGAGTTCGGCCGTACGCCGATTTCAGAGAGCGGCAATGGGCGCGACCACAACCCCTATGGATATACGGTGTGGATGGCCGGCGGTGGGGTGAGGCCTGGTTTCGCTTACGGCGCGACGGATGAGTTCGGCTATCATGCGGCGGAAAACCGGATGCACATCCATGACTTCCATGCGACGGTGCTGGCTCTCCTTGGGCTCGATCATGAGAAGCTGACGTATCGATATTCCGGCCGCGATTTCCGGTTAACGGATGTTGCGGGCAACGTGCATCAGGGCATATTCGCGTAAAGAACGCCTGTCCCACGGTGGAATGGGTAAACTCCCGGAAGATCGAGGCTCCTGCCTTGCTGTGCCGCCGTGCCCCTGATTTTCGATCGATGGTATCCGTGCTGCCCGGATAAACGATATATTGTTCTCAATCGAGGCTCGCTCCTCGCTTATCTGAATTGGTGAAAACAATACAGTGACGGAACCTGTCCGAGCCGTTTCCCTCGGCGCAGGCGAGAGCCGGCGCGAGGATTTGATGAGCGATCGGTTGTTCGGATCGATTGTCGAGCATGCACCGGCGTGTATCGCGCTCCTGCGCGGGCCCGATTTCGTCTTCGAGGTAGTGAATCCGGCTTACGCGGCGATTGCGCCGGGCGTGCCGATGGCGGGCAGGCGATTCGCGGAAGTCTTTCCCGACGCCGCACCGGTTTCCATTCCACGAATGCGGCGCGTGCTCGAATCGGGCGAGCCTTTTCGAGCCGAAGATCAGGCGGCTATGATCACCCGGCGTCCGGGAGCGACGCCAGAACCAGCCTGGTTCTCATTCAGCTATACGCGTGTAATGGATGGAGAGACGGCCGACTCTCACTCAATCCTGATACTGGCTTTAGAAACTACGGCGCGCAAAAGGGCGGAGGAGGAACGAGAGAGCGCTATTGCCGAGTTGCAGCTGCAGCGCAGAATGTTCGACACGGCTCTTTCCAACACTCCGGATGCCACGTATGTTTTCGATTGCCAGGGGCGCTTCATATACGCCAACCGGGCGCTGCTGACGCGCTTGCGGCGGTCCCTGGCGGATGTGGTGGGAAAGAATTTCTTTGAACTGGGATACCCGCGGGATCTGGCGACAAAGGTTCACCGTGAGATCGATGAGTTGGTGCGCACGCGTTTACCGGTCCACGGGGAGACGCCGCTGGTCCAGCCGGAGGGAAGCACGCGGCAGTATGAGTACATTTTTGTGCCGGTAATTTCCGAGTCGGGAGAGGTGGAGGCGGTGGCGGGTTCGACGCGCGACATCACCGAGCGAAAACGGGCGGAGCGAAGAGAGTGGGATCGTCAGGAACAAATTCGGGAGAGCGCCCGGCTGGAGAGTCTCGGCGTGATGGCCGGGGGTATTGCGCACGATTTCAATAATCTGCTGACGGGCATCCTCGGCAACGCCAGTCTGCTGGAGGAAACGGCGAGGGACCAGGACCGTCCCTTCGCGAGCGAAATTGTGCTGGCGGCCGAACGCGCGGCGGACCTGACCAGACAGATGCTGGCTTTCGCGGGCAAAGGCCGGTTCGTGGTTGAGATCGTCGATCTGAAAACCATCATTCAGGACAATCTCACGCTGCTGCGCGCCTCCCTTTCCCGAAGCGTGACGTTCGAACTTGCAATCGACGGAGAAGCGTGTTTTATCGAAGCGGACCGGGCGCAGATTCAGCAGATCATCATGAACTTGCTGATTAACGCTTCGGAGGCAATCGGTGAAGGTCCGGGGAAAGTTACGATCCGAACCGGTGCGACGGAGCGCGCGGAGGGGCGCTTCAGCAGCCGAGTGCAGGCGGAGATACCTCCGGGGGACTATGTTCTGCTCGAAATCGGCGATAACGGAATCGGTATGGACGCCGACACGGTAAAGAGGATTTTCGATCCGTTCTTCACCACCAAATTCACGGGGCGCGGGCTGGGTCTGGCGGCCGTGCTGGGAATCGTGAAAGGGCACCGGGGCGATATCGAAGTCGTCAGCCAGCCGGGAGCGGGGACAACTTTTAAGATTCTTCTGCCGAGGGCCGCGAGTGCAGGCTTGCAGGCGAGGCGGCAGGAGACACTGGTCGAGGTCGACACGGCTCCGGCCGCGAACACCGGCAAAACGGTGCTGGTGGTGGATGACGAAGAGATGGTTCGGATGGCGGCGGCGCGCGCTCTCGAACGGCAGGGACACCGGGTGTTGATCGCCGCCAACGGAGCGGAAGCGCTCGAAATATTGCGCGGCGATTCGGACGTTGGGTTGGTGGTGCTCGATCTCACGATGCCGGTGATGACGGGGGGACAGGCAATTCCACTCATCAAGGGTATGTGTCCGGCGCTTCCGATCATTCTGTCAAGCGGGTTTGCGGAAGCGGAGGTTTCGCGACGCTATGCCGATGTGGGGATTGCCGATTTTCTGCAGAAGCCCTACACGGCTGCGACCATTGCATCGAAAGTACGGCAAATCTTTCAAAAGCTCGCGTAACGCGCAGCAGAGACAAAAGCGTATTGCTTCAGCGGTCGATGCGAGTCATGAGCTTGTCCATGGCGGCCCGGTCGAGCGGATATCCCATGCCGGGATCGGTGGGCGCGGGAACGTAGCCATCGGCATCGACGCGGAACTTGTGGTTCACATAGGGACGGTCCGGGTACTCCCACGGCCACGGCATCTCGAACCAGTAGCAATTGGGCAGAGCCAACTCCACCTGGAACGCCGCCGCCATATCGAAGAAGGTGCCCCAGTTGTGCGGCGTGCAGGGCATACCGAAGATGTCGGCCAACTGACCCACTCGGAACGATCCGGTGATGCCGCCGAGGTTGTCCGTAATCAGCCGCGCGATGCCCATGGCGCCGCGTTGGATGTACTCGCCGTAGTCGTACATGTTGGTAATGAACTCGCCCACCTCGGTAGGTACGTCCAGGTGCTTGCGCAGTTCAATCAGCCCCTCGATGTCGTTGGTCTGCATGGGGTCCTCGAAGGATACGTAGCCATTCTCATCGAGGGCGCGGCCCACGCGTAAGGCTTCGTAGTAGTTATAGCGCTGGACGGCGTCGAAGAGCAGGGTGTAGTCGTCTCCCACGGCTTTTCGAACTTCCTTAATCTCGTCGATGTGGCCGAGGTAGGCGGGGATACGACTGCCGTTTCTGTGCTGGCCTTCACCGGGGTGAATCTTGTAGGCTTTGATGCCGGCGGCTTTGGCCTTGAGGGCGTCGGGGCCGAAGTCCTCGACAGTGGCCAGGTGCTGTGAACTGGCATAGGCGAGGATCTTGTTTTTATTGCCCCCGAGGATCTTATAGATGGGGCGGTTGACTGCTTTGCCGAGGATGTCCCAGAGGCAGAAGTCGCAGGCGGCGGCGTGGACGTTCGGCCCTGGGGTTCCGGTTCCACGTTGGCGGAAGGCAAAGCCGGGGTTGAATCCGCCGACAAATTCGCCACGTCCGCCGCCTCTGCCTGGGGGTGGCGCCGCGGCTGCTCCGCGTCCTCCTGCTGCGGCACCAGCTCTTCCCGCGCCGCCGCCACCGCCTGGGCGGTTCTGCAGGGGGATGTAGGCCACGGTGGGAAGAATATCGAACACGTTTTTGCCAACGCAGTTGGCCTTGGCGAAGTCTACCCAGCCCGGCGGGTTGCCGCGATTCCCGAGGGTGAAATTACCTTCGATCCCGCTGGCGGTCACGAGAGAGGCGATTTCGTTTCCACCGCTGAGACCGGCGCCGGCGTTGCGCCAACTGCTGCCATCGAGGACGTAGATTTTGGCCTCTTTGATGGTGAGGTCGGGCATGTCGCCGGCTTTAACTCCGGCGGCCTGCGCGGCCAGGTTGACAGGGTGGGCCACGACGGCGGCTCCCGCTGCCGCCGAAGCGCCGAAGAAAGTCCGCCGCGATAGTTTAGGTGTCGACATAGATCTCCCTTGGGCCGCAATTCTGATGTTGGCCTTGCGGTCCGGAATAGCGTATCACATTTACTGGTGTCTGGGTTCACGCATGGGAAGGTCTACTCGCTCGCGATGGCGGGTGCAGCTCCGCCGCGACCAAAGGGAAGTCTGACAGACTCCGGCTCCGGTTTGGGGACTCTTCCGTTTCCAGGATGATATGGTGCCCGGCAAGACGTTCACCGGAAACATCGCGGGGCAGCTTCATGCGACAGACAACACTTCGTCCCGGACCAGGTGCAGGCGAATGCGCGTGGGCCGAGGCTGGTCGAAGAAATATGCTGCTGTTACCTCAATAACGTTCCTGCGCAATTCGTCCCAGGTGTCTGCCTGGGTGAAGAAGATGTTCTCCGTCAGGCATTCCGCGCAGTAACCGCTGTCAGCTTCCTGGACGGCCTCGAAGACCAACTCGGCCATATACACTCATGATACGGGAGTCTGTCGGCGGGCGTCGGCGATTCCTCAACGATGTATCCTACTCATCGTGCGGCGCACGCAGATTAGTCACCGCGCTCGGAGTGGAGACAGTGTCCCGGGACCCTTGCGGGAGGCCGAGCGCATGCAGGCGATGCGGGAGTTCGTCGGGATACAAAAGGAACGCTCCGGTTTTCTCAAGGCGGTGGATTATGTCCGCCGCCTGCGCCGGGGCAACCGGCTGGATGGGCTTAACCCTTAAGCTGCCGTCTGAGCGAAAGTTCGAACTGAACGCCTTCCGTTTTCTGCAGAGCGGTCAGAATGTTGGACAGATTCGCGGCGGACGGGCTGCCTTTTGGCCCCAGCATGCGCATCAGGCTCTTGGCGGGTATATCCGTGCGCTTTTCGAGGCCCTGAAATCCGACCGTTGCATTGACGTAGTCGCGCAGGACTGCCTTGCCGGTCGGCAGGTCGCCGTTGATGACGCACTCGACAGCCTCGCGCAGAAGGGCCTGGCGGAATTCCCGGTCGCGCTGAGCGCGAGCCCGGATGGTTTCCTTGAAATCGTGGGTGAGTGGCATTATTGAATCTCCTGTTTCTTCCTTCGCTTGTACGCGGCCCAGCACTCCTGCGCCGCCGCGATATCCTGTTGCTGACGCTTTTTCGTTCCTCCGCGGATTAGAATCACCAAAGTGTCGCCCTCTTTGCCGAAGTAGACGCGATAGCCTGGGCCGAAGTCGATCTTGTCCTCAAAGACGCCCAGGCCCACACCCTTGACCTGCGAAAAGTTCCCCTGCTCCATTCGCGCCAGAGCGATGGTCACCTTGGCGGCAGCCTGCGCATTGAGTTCGTCAAGCCATGCTGCGAACGGTTTGTTTCCCCGTTCGCCGACATAGGCGCAGTTCGATCGTCGTTTTTTAAATGGTAACACTAATGTTACCGTGAAATATGGGCCACACGTCGCCGAAGGCAGAGGTTATGTAAGAGAATCCGGGCGCGCGATTGACGGGCTTGTTATCGTATTGTGATGGCGATTTTGGATTCAGTCGATTGGGACTCCGTGCGCGCGGCCTACGAGGATCGAGTCAGCGTTAGCGGGACCCTTTTACAGCTTTACAATCAGAGGTCGGTGGAGAAATTCGCGAATCTTGCCCTCGGGGTCAGCAATCCCGACGGTAATTACAGCGCGGCTGAACATAACCTGGGCCCGAAAATCCTTTATTATAACAAAAACGCTGCACAACGAGTATATGATCTCGCTGGTGATTTTATTTCTCTCACGAGTGCCCGCTGCGTGCCAGATCTCATAAGGAAGAGAGATCTGAAGTATCTAAAAATCGGGGTCGGGTCGGAAATCTCCTGCATGATGAACCCCAAAATTTGCTGGGTGGCCAATACTCGCACGATATGGACCCACCTGGTGATTAAGCACGCAGATAATATTAAGAAGGCCGACGAGGAACTGAAGCTTTACCGCGAGGCGGATGAAAGCTCCGAGATGTATTACCCGATTTGGACAGCGATTCATGCCGAACTTGCTGTCGCCCTAACACGTGTTGCCGAGTTGGGCCGAGATAGCGCCAATAAAATGAAAGTTACGCCGGGGGGCATCATTTACATCTGGGCCGACGCGATCGCGTCGGCACTTTATTCCAAGCACCACGGTTGAAGCTTACCGCCTCTGCCGGGGATTTTGTTCGGTTGCAGCGGAAGGGTTTTTGGGGGGTATTCTGGTTCAAAAGCAACAGGCTGCATCGCCTTCTAAATGGAGAAGAAAAATGGACACGTTAATAACGCTTGTTGTGATCGCAGCGATTGTGGTTTGGGTAGTAGCACAGTTCGGCAACGCCAGCATCGAGGCTGGGCAGAGCGCACAGCTTGTTTGCCCGCACTGCCAAACAAAAGGATCGGTCGCAACGCGCCGCGTGAAACTGAAGAAGGGCGTCAGCGGCGGAAAAGCAGTCGGTGCCCTCATGACAGGGGGACTGTCGGTTCTCGCGACTGGGCTTTCCAGAAAAGAAGACGCGACCGAAGCGAAGTGCTCCAATTGCGGCTCGCTCTGGCATTTTTGAAGGCCCTGGATCGCGGCCATACCTCCCGGCGCAGACGGATGCGGCCAGCCAGACGGACATTTCGGTCTGGTGGTACGGCCATCGGCCGTCGCGGCTTCTTCAATTCGTGATCAATCCTCGCCCACAGCTGTCTCTAAGAGTCTTGTCCCTGTGCCGACCTGATCGAAGCCGGTTCGACTAGGGTTGCACTTGAAGGAACCCGTGATCTTCCCGCGCAGAGACCCTCAAGGTTCTCTGTTAGGATTGTCCTTCATGATTACGAAAAAGTGGCTGTTTACCTTCGCCCTGGTGGCGTTTGCGCAGGGGGCGAAGCCCGCTAAAGTCCCCACCTTCGCGCCCGACCAGATCTTCCCCAGGCTTCCCAATAACTGGGTGCTCGGCAATGTCCCTGGCATCGCCGTCGACAAGCACGATAACGTCTGGATTATCCATCGGCCTCGTACCGTGCCCGAGGGCAAGACCGCGGCGCCTCCGGTTTTGGAATTCGACTCCTCCGGGAAGTTTCTGCAGGCCTGGGGCGGGGATGGCGCGGGGTTCGACTGGCCCGATTCCGAGCACAACATTTACGTCGATTACAAGGACAACGTCTGGATCAGCGGCAGCAGTCCCAGCGGGCAATCGAAGACGCAGCGCTCGGACGACATGCTGCTCAAGTTCACCAACACGGGGAAGTTTCTGCTGCAGGTGGGTGGGCGCTCCGTCAGTCTCGGCAGCAAGGATGAGAGGAGCGTCAACAAGCCGGGGGATTTGTTTGTCTCCGCGAAGACGAACGAGGTCTACCTCTCCGATGGCTATGGCAATCGCCGCGTGGTGGTCTTCGATGCCGACACGGGCGCGTTCAAACGTATGTGGGGCGCGTTCGGCAAACCTCCGATGGACGATGCGGCATCGGGAGGGCGCGGTGCATCGGGTGGTCCTCTGGGCGTTCCTCCGGCGGGTGGACGGGGTCGCGGGGGACGTGGGGCGGCGCCGGTGGTTCTCGATACGGAAGGCGAGGGATCGCCGACATTTTCGAGCCCCGTGCATGGCATTGTGGTTTCGAACGACAACATAGTGTATGTGGCGGATCGGACGAACCGGCGATTTCAGATGTTCACTCCGGCGGGGAAGTATCTGGGGCAGATGTTTGTGAATCGGGCGGGGCCGGCTCCGGAATCGGTTTGCGGAATTGCTTTGTCGCCGGATAAGGGGCAGAAGTATTTGTATGTCGCCGATTTTGGGAATTCGCATGTTGTGGTGATCGATCGCAAGAAGCTGCAGGTGCTTTATCAGTTCGGCACGCGCGGGACGGAGCCGGGGCAGTTCCAGGGGTTGCATCATCTGGCGGTCGATTCGAAGGGCAACCTTTATACGGCGGAGGTGGCTCCGGGGGCTCGGGTACAGCGATTTGCATATAAGGGGATGGGAGCAGTGCCGGGGCAATAATGGTCTTATGAGATATACATTATTAATCTTGGCGATTATCGGGTGCGCCTGGGCCCAGGATACGAGTAGTTCGGTTTGGGACGGCGTCTACACGCAGGCGCAGGCCGATCGCGGACGAACGGCTTACGGTACGGCGTGTGCGTCTTGTCATGGCGATCAGTTGGCGGGTGGAGAAATCGCGCCGCCTCTGGTGGGTGGGGACTTCATATCCAACTGGAACGGTCTGACGGTCGGGCAGTTGTTCGATCGCATCCGTACAGGCATGCCTCCGGGCGACCCCGGCAAGGTGGGGCGCGAGGCTAAGGTGGATATTCTCGCCTACATGCTTTCCTACAACAAGTTTCCCGCCGGCGACAGGGACCTGCCCAGCCAGACGGCGATGATGAATACCATCAGGATCGACGCGGAGAAGCCGAAGAAATAGGCGCCAGCGCTTCAAACGCGGCGATGGTGTCGAGCAGTTCCGAGGTGATGGTTTCCTGGCGCAACTGGCGCGATTCCGCCGTCAGCCCGCGCAGACGTTCCTCGATATTGCGCTCGGCTACCTGCATGGAGGCGAGGCGGCTGGCATTCTCGCTGGCCAGCGATTCGGCGAAGGCGCGGTAGAGCGAGACGAAAAGATACTCGCGAATCAGCGCCTGAAACAGCTGCGTTTCGTCCATGGTGAACATGGGGAGGGTCTTGCCTGGCCATGGCTTCGCACGGATGCCGTTGATCCATTCCTCGTCGACAGGCAGCAGGCGAATCCCGCGGATGCGGTACCAGGCGCCCGAGACCGGCCGCGCGTTGAACAGGATCACGAATTCCACGCCGCGTTCAAAATGCCACTCTTCGATCTGGCGCAGGACCACTTCCACAGCTGCCGTAATTCCGCTGACCGAGCCGGGCACTTGCACCGTGCTCTCCATCTTTCTGCCGAGCCCTTCGAGCTGATTGGCGGCGCGCACGCCCACCGCGGCCATGGCTTGTTCGGGGTGATGCCGGCGCAGTTTTTCAAGCGCGCGGGAGGCGTGCTGCACCACCTGATCGTTCAACTGTCCGCACATGCCCTGATCGGAACCGAAGACGATAGCGCCCAGTCTGCCGGCCGTATTTCTCGCGACGCCGGTCTGCGCGAGCAGGCGCCGCAGCGCGATCTGCAGACCCATTTCTACGGTGCGGTTGTATTCGGCGACGGCCTGCGCGGCGCGTTCGTATTGACGGATGTTGACGCCGGCCAGAGCCTTCATGGTCTTGACGACCGAGTGCAACTCCTGGCTGACGGCGATGGTGCGCCTTAACGACTCGGCGGTTTGCATGGGGTTAATCCGGCGCTGAGTTGCAGGAGCGCGGCGCGGCCTTCCTCGCTCAATCCTTCGCCTGCCTCAATCGATTCGACCAGAGCAGGCAGGGCTTCGGGCATGCGGGCACGCAGGCGGGCGCACCATTCGGTGACATCGTCCGGCGCCACGTTATCGAACAGGCCCGACGTGGCTGCGAGCAGAATGGCGATCTGCGCGGCTGCCGGAAGCGGATCGAACTGCGGCTGCTTCAATGCTTCGCGTACGGCGCGCCCACGGGCGAGGGTAGTGCGTGTGTGCTCGTCGAGCCGGGAGCCGAAGCGCGAAAAAACTTCCAGCTCTTCGAACTGCGAGTAGAAGAGGCGCAGATCGCCCGCCACCGCGCGGTAGGCGGGAAGCTGCGCTTTACCGCCCACACGCGAAACCGATTTGCCTACGTCCACGGCGGGCAGGATGCCTTTCTGGAAAAGATCGGGCGAGAGGTATATCTGGCCATCGGTGATGGAAATCAGATTGGTCGGAATGTAGGCGGAGATGTTTTGCTCTTCGGTTTCGACGATGGGCAGAGCGGTGAGCGATCCGCCGCCCAGTTCGGCACGCAGATGGGTAGAGCGCTCGAGCAGGCGAGAGTGAATATAGAACACATCGCCAGGAAAACTTTCGCGGCCGGGCGGACGGCGCAGCAGCAGCGAGAGCTCGCGATAGGAACGCGCATGCACGCCCAGGTCGTCGAGCACGAGCAGCACGTCGCGGCCCTGGCGCATGAAATATTCGCCCATCGACATGGCGGCGTAGGGGGCGACGTAGCGCAGGCCCGCGGCGGATTCGCCTCCGGCTGTCACCACGATTGAGTATTCCATGGCGCCGGCTTGGCCGAGATCGGCAATCGCTTTGGCGACGGAAGAATTGCGCTGTCCGATAGCGCAGTAGATGCAGATGACGTTCTTGCCTTTCTGATTGACGATGCAGTCGATGGCGATGGCCGTCTTGCCCGTTTGCCGGTCGCCGAGAATGAGTTCGCGCTGACCGCGTCCCACCGGGATGAGCGCGTCGACGGCTTTGGTGCCGGTGGCCAGCGGCACGGTAACGGGGGCACGATCCATGATGGGTGGAGCGGCGCATTCGACCGGCGCGCGCGGGTGCGTATCGATAGGCCCCAACGCGTCGAGAGGGCGGCCCAGCGGATCCACCACGCGGCCGAGCAGACTCTCGCCGACGGGTGTATCGAGGACACGATTGGTGCGGCGCACTTCGCTGCCGGATTCAATATCCGAAGCGTCGTCGAGCAGCGCAACGCCGATGTCGCCGGGGTCGAGATTGAGCGTCATGCCCAGCACGCCGCCGTCGAAGCGGACCAGTTCCTCCGATTTGACGTTGGGCAGGCCACGCACGCGCGCGATCCCTTGTCCGATGTAGGTGACGACGCCGAACTCCTCGAACCACGGGCCGACGGGCGCGGCATTGTTATCGCGGCGAACTTCGTCGAGGGCTTCGAGCGCGTCGTCGAGAACGGAGTGTAATGTGGCGCGGGTTTCCATATTGCCTCAGGCGGTCGTCAGCGGATAGCTGGCTGCGGCGGCCTTATCGAGAGCGCCGCGGAGCTTGTCTTCGAGTGAATCGAGATAGGCATCGGGAGTCCAGCCGATGCGCTGACCGTTGCCGCGCAGTTCGACGCCCCATGCCATGTTGGGAGCGCGTTGAAAGGTGATGGAGGTGGGCGCGCCCAGGCGCTCGTCGATAGTTTGCTGGACTGCGCCGCGCAGTTCCGGAGTCAGATCTTCCTTGCTGACTACGGTCATGCCCTGCGCCGCAAACGCGCGCAGCAGGGCGGGGTCGAGCGATTGGAGTTTCCCGATAAACGCGTTCATGGCAGAGCGCTGCAGATCCGCATTGGCAAGGTCATGCAAGGCCGTGCGCGCGATGGCGAGAATTTCGGTGGCGGAACGGCGGCGCACATCGTCGAGGAAGGCGCTCCGCTCGCGATCCAGTTCGTCGCGCCATTTGGCTTCGAGGGCTTTCACGTTTTCACGAGCGTGCAGCAAAATCTCCCCGCGCTGGCGATCGGCGTCGGCACGGGCAGCGGTCAGGAGCGCTGCCTTCTCACGCTCCGCGTCGGCAGCTTGTCTCGCCAGTTGCTCGATGTGTGCGGCGGCCTCAGTTTCTTTGCGCGCGGCATCGGCGAGCCGATCTGCAATGGATTTCTCGCGCGCGTCGATGGCGGCTACCAGCGGGCCATAGAGGAAACGCTTCAGCAGCGCCACCAGCACGAGGAAATTAACAATCTGCGCGACTACCGTGAACCAATCGATGAGCACGGTTAGCCTCCCGGTTTCGAGATGACGTAATTCCAGAACGGATTGGCGAAGATCAGCACGATGGCGATGACGAAGCAGTAGATGGCGATGGATTCGATCATGGCGAGGCCGATCAGCAGGGTGCGGCTGATGGTGGCCGACTCGTCGGGTTGCTGCGCGATGGCGGCCAGCGCCTGGGCGACGGCCTTACCCTCGGCGAGCGCCGGCCCGAGGGCTCCGACGCCCATGCACAATGCCGCCGCGACGATGGAGGCGATACCGATCATGATTACTTTGTCCATATTGGGTTATCCTTCCTGTCCTCTCTGGACCGCGGCTGCGATATAGACCATAGCCAGAATGGCGAAGACGTAGGCTTGAATTACACCCGTGAGAAGCGCCAGCATCTGCATCGGCACGGGGAAGAAAAAGGGAGCCAGAGCGAGCAACATGCCGGCGATCATGGCGCCACTCATAATGTTGCCGAAGAGGCGGATGGCGAGCGCCAGGTTGCGCGACGTTTCGCTCATCAGGTGGAATGGCAGCATGATGGCGGTGGGCTTCAGGTAAGTCTTCAGGTAGGCGGCGAGGCCCTGGCTGCGCACGCCGAAGAAGGGCACGGCCACTCCTACCGAGATGGCGAGGGCGAAGGTGGTGGAGAGCGATGCGGTCGGGGCATGCCATCCCGGGACGATCTCGAGCAGGCTGGCGCTGGCTATGAAAAGGAACAGGCTGCCGATGAAGGGAAGATAGGTATCGCCGCCGGCGGGGCAGAGGGCGCGGATCTGATCGCGAATGGTCTGGACGATCACTTCGATGGCGTTCTGCCAGCGCGAACGCGGTCGATCGGGTCCGGCGAGGTGGTGTGTGAGAACGCGGGACAGCGTGGTGAGCAGGACGATTAAGGCCCACGTGCAGACGATGGTGGCGTTGAGGTGAAAGAGGCCCCAGCGATAGAACACGATGTGGTCGGGCGTCAGGTGCATGATGCCCTCCTGTGGACTATCAGGACGCGCGCCGCGGTGAAGCCGATGAGGGCTGCGACGGCGTTTTGCCATTGGCCGTCGATGACGAGATAGAAGGCGGCGAGCGTTATGGACATGCGCAGCAGGAGGCTGCCGAGGGCCAGCGCGAGGGGGTGATGTGTGGTGGGGAAGCGGCGCACGGTCAGCCACAAGCCGCCGTAGAAGAAGAGGCCGAGGAGGATGCCGCCCATCACGTCGAAAGCCAGACGCAGGATCATGGCTGTTTGCCTCCGAGTTGTATCCAGGCATTGGCGCAGCCGAGCGCGAGCCCGGCGAAGAGAAGCATGAGCGTCCATGAGAAACGTCCGGGCCAGTGCCGGTCGATGAAAACGCCCAGCGCGATGCCGAGCAGGGTCGGTACGGCTACGGACCAGCCCACGGTGCCGAGGACCTGAAGGGAAGTCCAGAAACCTTTGTCGCCCGTACGCGCCTTGAGCATGCGGTTTTGTTTCGCGCTGACTTCGCGAAGCATGCGGTCGGACGAGGTTTCGGGATCGGGCATAGGGCTCAGCTTTTTTCGAAGGTGAGAAGGCGTCGTACGAGGTCGGCCTCCAGTTTGGCTTCGAGCGCGCGCGCCGCTTTATCGCGTTCCTGACGGGCAAGGAACTGCTGCTCTACTTCGTGTTGCAGGCTTTCGAGGTTAGTTCCGCGCACGGCCTGGCGGGTGGAGACGGAGACTTCCTGACCGCATTTAACGAGGATTCCCCGGTCTACCGCCAGGTATTCTTCCGGTTTGCCGGCGGACTGGAACGTAAGGACTCCGGGCACGAGGGCGGTGACAAAATCGACGTGTCTGGGGCGCAGACCGAACCAGCCGTTCCGGGCTTCGGCGCGGATGCGTATGACGGGCTCTTCGAAGAGGATTTCGTTGGGCAACCAGACTTTCAGGGTCATGATTCCAAACCCTCCATGCCTGGTGGGGCAGCTTGGTAACCTGCGGCGGATTGGTAATCCGCCTGCCCAGAGCGGGTATCGACTGCTTCAGGAGGCCGATTACCAATCGGCCGCAGGTTACCAACCTGCCCCACGGGGCGGGCAGATCGGAAATCTGCCCCACCGGACGCCAAGTGCCTGATTGAAGTCATTGGCGGCGCGCCTCCTCGATGCTTCCGATCATGTAGAGGGCATATTCGGGTTGCTTCGAAAATTCGTCGTTGAGAATGCGCTCGCAGCCATCGAGTGCGTCTTCAAGGGGCACCAGACGCCCCGGTTGTCCCGTAAATTGTTCGGTAACGAAAAACGGCTGCGTGAGAAAACGTTCCAGACGCCGCGCTCGATTCACCGTGGCGCGATCTTCACGCGAGAGCTCTTCGATGCCCAGCATGGCGATGATGTCCTTCAACTCCTCGTAGCCCGCCAGGGTTTTGCGGATCTCCTGGGCGATTCGATAGTGGCGCAGGCCCACGATGGTGGGGGACGCCATCTTCGATCCCGAGCGCAGCAAATGGATGGCGGGATAGAGCCCTTCGCTGGCCCGTTTGCGCGAAAGCACGATGGACGCGGAGAGGTGGCTGAAGGTGTGGACGGCTGCGGGATCGCTGAAATCGTCGGCGGGCACGTAGACCGCCTGCACCGATGTGATGGCCCCTGAAGGCGTGCTGCAGATGCGCTCTTCGAGATCGGCGAGTTCGGTGGCGAGGGTGGGCTGATAGCCGAGCCGCGAAGGGAGCTGCCCCATGAGGCCCGAGACTTCGGAGCCCGCCTGGATGAAGCGGAAGATGTTGTCGATGAGGAGCAGGACGTCCTGGCGGGCATCGTCGCGGAAGTACTCGGCCATGGTCAGCGCGGCGTGGCCTGTGCGGAAGCGCGCGCCGGGAGATTCGTTCATCTGGCCGAAGATCAGCACGCTCTTAGGGAGCACTCCGGCGGCCTGCACTTCGCGATACAGTTCCTCGCCTTCGCGGCAGCGCTCGCCGATCCCGCAGAAGACGCTGACGCCGCTGTGATGGCCGATCACGTTATGGATGAGTTCGGTGATGAGCACGGTTTTGCCCACGCCCGCGCCTCCGAAGAGACCGCTTTTTCCGCCGCGTTCGAGGGGAGCGAGGACGTCGATGGCTTTGATTCCCGTAACGAAGACTTCGGAGGTGGTGGTCCGGCGCACCAAGGGGACGGGCGCGGCGTGGACCGATCGCCATTCACCTCCGTCGACCGGGGCCAGGTTGTCGATGGTCTCGCCAAAAACGTCGAACATGCGCCCGAGGACTCGTTCGCCGACCGGGACTTTCAGGGGTTGGTGCGTATCGATGACGGGCGATCCACGCGAGAGGCCTCGGGTGGAATTGAGCGCGATGCCGCGCACGGTGTGGGCGTCGAGGTGGGCGAGGATTTCGATGATTACGTCGGCGTTGTCGCCGGCTCGGAGCACGTGGTAAAGGGCGGGGATACGGTCGGCGAACGTTGCGTCCACCACGCTGCCCCGAACGGCCTTAATTGTGCCGGTGTTCACACTAGCGAATATGCAATCGCGTAACCGCCGTATTATCAGGGTTGTAACATTCAGCGGAAGGGTTTATGCGTTCTTTGGCACATAAACAGCGTGCTTTGCCGCTGTTTGATCGGAAATCTGCCCCACCTAGACGAAGGTGAAGCCGCTTTTTGTCATGGGCAGCTGGCGGATTCGTTTGCCTGTCGCGGCGAAGATGGCATTGGCGATGGCAGGCAGAACCGGCGGCAGCATAGGCTCGCCCAGCCCCGTCGGCGGGTTGTTGGTCTTGATGAAATGCACCTCGACCTGGGCCGGCGCCTGGGTCATCCGCACCGTCGGATATTGATGGAAATTGGTCTGCACGGCGCGGCCGTTGGCAATTGAGATCTCCCACAGCATCTGGCTCATGCCCTCGATCACGCCGCCTTCCACCATGTTCTGCGCGGCGCCGGGGTTGACGATCTGGCTGCCCAGATCGAGCACAGTCAGGATTTTTTCCACCTTCACCTTGGTCCCGCCCTCCACACGAACGTCGGCGACGGTGGCGACGAAGCCGTGGTTATCGAGGATGGCGAATCCACGCCCCGTTCCCGGGGCAAACTTCTGGCCCGCTTTCCAGCCCGATTTCTCGACAGCCAACTTCAGAACCGCCATCATGCGGTCGATGTCGACATCCGGATCAGTGGCATTGTGGACACCCGGCGCCTGCAACAGCTCCATGCGGAATGCGACTGGATCTTTACCCGCGGCATGGGCCAGTTCGTCGATGAAACTCTGATAGATAAAGGTGAGACCGTTATTGCCGGGGGCGCGCAGAGATCCGAGCGGCACCTTCGAGGCGATGATGGACGCCGACATATCGAAGTGGGGAACGCAGCCGGCCGGACTCTGCGTACCCGGCGATCCCGCCGCGCGGCCGAAATACTTGCCGTCGCCGAAGCTGATCATGTGGTTCTTCCATGCGATCAGTTTGCCGTGGGCGTCGAGCCCGGCTTTCAGGGAGTGGAAATTGCCCGCACGGTAATGGTCGTGTCCCATATCGTCTTCGCGCGTCCACTGCAGCTTGACGGGGGCGCCGACGGTTTTCGAAATCAGAGCTGTTTCGAGGGCGTAATCGTTATCCAGGCGACGCCCGAAACAGCCGCCGGCCTTGATGAGGTGAGTGGTTACGGCGCTCTCCGGTATGCCCAGCAGGGCGGCTACTTCGGAACGTCCCTGGCCCGGCGCCTGGCTGGGAGTCCACATCTCGATCCGGCCATCCTTGTAATCCGCCACGCAGTTGGTTGGCTCAAGCTGCGCGTGCGAGATGAAGGGAAAGGAATAGCGGGCTTCCAGCACTTTCGCGGCGGACTTGAGCGCGGTGTCGGGATCGCCATCCTTGCGCAGTACCATTGTGGGGGGCTGTTGGAAAAGCTCTTCGGCGCGTTGGGCGTGGGCGGCGCTCGATTCCTGCGCCAGTTCGCCCTCATCCCAAACGACCTTCAGCTTCCTGCGTGCCATGTTGGCCTGCCAGTAGCTCTCGGCGACAATAGCCACTCCGCTGTGCAGGCCCCCGGGGACTTTGGTGCCTTCGACGATAAAAGCGTGCCGCACGCCTGGCTGATTTTTGATCTCATCGAGATTAGCGCTGACCGCCTTTCCCATAAATACGGGGCACTTCTCATAGACGGCCCAGAGCATGCCGGGCACGGTGACGTCGAGGCTGAACTGGTGCTTCGCGGTGACGATGGCATTGGTATCCACGCCGCGGGTGGTCTTGCCGATGATGTTGTAATTCCTGGGGTCTTTCAGGGTGACAGTGGAGAGTTCGGGCGGCGTGAGCGTGGCTACTTTCGCGGTCAACTCGCCGTAGGTCGCGGTGCGATTGGTGCTGCGGTGCGTGACTTTGCCGGATGCGGTGGAGAGCTCGGTGGCGGGCACGTTCCAGGTCGACGCCGCTGCCGCGATGAACATCGATCGGCCGGCCGCACCCACGCGGCGGAGAGGATCCCAATTGGCCTGCGTGGAAGTGCTGCCGCCGGAGCGCTGCGGACCATAGCGGGCTTCGTCGAGCTCGGCCTGGACGACCTTGACGTTCTTCCAATCGACGTCGAGCTCCTCGGCGATCAGCATGGGCAAGGTGGTGCGAATTCCCTGGCCTACTTCGGGATTCTTGGCCATGATGGTGACGGTCCCATCGGCGGCGACACTGATGAACGCGCTGGGCGGCATGGTGCGGGGGAAGGGAGCGCGCGGCGGGCGGACCTCCTGTGCGAAGAGCTTGTCCAGCGGATCGGCGGTCAGGGCGAACAGGACGCCGCCTCCGGTCAGGGCGGTTACGCGAAGAAAAGATCGACGGCTGGTGGTGTGGGTGATCATCGCGTCTTTCAGATTATCAGGATCTTGGGGTGGGGTGAAGGGCGGGATACACTCATCTCTGAGGACCGCCTGACGACGGCACCTTGAATTGAGGATGCGCTTGCGAGACCTGATGGCGCCGCGACAGCAATGCGGATGAAAAGACTGAAGGCTTGGGCCGCCGCACCGCCTAGGCCGTGGGTAGTCAAATACATGTTGGGTCTTCTCGCCGTGGGAGTCATTTGGACATATCTGGACGTTTACTGGCCCGACAGCGTCGCATCCAAGGTCGTTTTGGGCGTTCTGATGTTGTACATGCTCTCGCTTAAGCCAGTGCTGGCTTTAGGCCCGAAGTCGAAAAAGTTCCGATCTTCACGCTAAAGTAGGCTGCCCGGGTCACCATGCCACTTCCTCCCATGAAAAATCTGCCGCCCCCTGCGCCGCGCGAGCAGGCTCGGTCGATGATCGTCACGCAGTATGGGATCGTGGCGGCGTCGCAGTTTCTTGCCTCGCAGGCCGGGGCGAAGATCCTTGAGGCAGGGGGCAACGCTGTCGATGCGGCTATTGCGGCGAACGCGGTGCTGGGATTGATGCAGCCGTATGCCAACGGGATCGGTGGCGATCTCTTTGCCATCGTTTATATCGCGAAGACGGGGAAGCTCTTCGGGCTGAATTCGAGCGGCTGGACTCCGCAGGCGATCAGCGCCGGGACTAGCATCGACCGGATCGGCGCTCACTCGGTGACCGTGCCTGGATGCGTGGCGGGATGGGAAGCGCTGCGCAAACGCTTTGCCACGAAGCCTTTCTCGGAGCTTTTGGCGCCGGCGATTTTCTACGCGGAGAGAGGATTTCCGCTGCCGGAGATCGGTACGCGCTCATGGGTCAGCGAGCCTTTGCTGCAACAGCCTGGCTATCGGGAGACTTACATGCCGAGCGGGAAGGCGCCTCAGCTTGGGGATGTGTTCAGCAATCCCGCGCTGGCGAAGTCGCTGCGGCGCATCGCGTCGAAAGGGCGGGACGGTTTCTACAAGGGCAAGTTCGCGAAGAGCCTGGTGGCTTTCCTGCGGGAGCAGGGGGGCGCGCACACCCTCGAGGATTTCACGGAGTTCGAGCCGGAGTGGGTGGACCCGATCTCGACTACTTATCGCGGTTGGGAAGTTTTCGAACTGCCTCCCAACGGGCAGGGCATTGCGGCGCTTTCCATGCTGAACATCATGGAGAATTTCCCGTTGCAGAATTATGGGCACAATTCTGCGGCGGCGCTGCACGTCATGATCGAGGCGAAGAAGTTGGCCTATGCCGATATGGCGCGGTATGTGGGCGATCCGCGATTCGGGCCTGTGCCTGTGAAGGAGATGCTTGCGAAGCGTTTGGCCAGGCGCCGCGCGGGGTTAATCGATGCTACGAAGGCCAGCGCGAAAGCCCTGCCTTCGGAGATCCGGCAGAAGCTGGCGGCGCATGGGCGGGAGACAATTTATATGTCGGCGATCGATAAAGACGGCAATATTGTGTCGCTGATTCAGAGCAACTATCAGGGGTACGGGACGGGGCTGGTGGCACCGGGCACGGGATTCTCCTTGCACAATCGCGGCTTCGGGCTGGACGCGGAGCCGGGGAAGGCGAACTCAGTGGCAGGGCGGAAACGCCCGCTGCATACGATTATTCCCGCTTTCATGCGCAAGGGAGATCTGACGTTGGGGTTCGGCATCATGGGCGGCTGGAATCAGGCGCAGGCGCACGCGCAGTTTGTGGCGAATGTGGTGGATTTCGGCATGAATATACAGATGGCGCTCGAGGCGGCCCGGTTCACCAAGAATTCGTTCGATGGATGCGATGTGCAGATGGAATCGCGCGTACCCGAGGCGGTGCGGCGGGAGTTAAAGCGGCGCGGGCATGAGATCGAAAATTTGGGGACGTTTTCCGGCGCGGTGGGGAATGGGGAGGCGGTTATGCGGGACGCGAAGAGAAGAGTAAACTTCGGAGCGAGCGATCCGCGAACGGATGGGGCAGCCATTCCGGAACGTTGAGCCGGTGGACATGCGGCGATAGCCGCGTTTCGAGGAGAGCTGAACAGGCGCAGCTATCGCAGCGCGTCCCTGTACATAGCAGCGCCGGGATCGTTTTCTGCCGGCGCCCAGGTGGCGAATTCTTTGTCCGTGGCGGGTATCCAGGGGCCGGGTTTCACTTCGAAGCAGATCACGCGCGCGCTGCGCGGCAGGATGGTGTGCCAGACTCCGGGCGCAATGTCTACGCCCCACAGGCGACCATCGGCCGATTGCTCGCCCAACCGGTAACGGGCCTTGACTCTGCCGTCATCGTCGAACAGGATCACGTCGGCAAGGCCCTCCAGTACGAGGAAAGATTCGGCTTTCGGCGGGTCGCTATGGCGATGCGGACGGACATATGTTCCCTGCAACAGGACGTTGAGAAAGCGGTGCGGGTTGTCCGCCATGCCGGCATGGAAATTATGATTCATGCGCAGGCGCGGAGATTCCGCGGCAAGCGTGGCCACCTTATCGAAAAGAGCGCTGGTGATTGGTTGCACTTCAGCCATGGCTTTAAGGATAGCCAAAACGTGATATAAGTTGACCACATGAATCGCAGACAGTTTCTTCTCTCCGCTTCGGCGACTGCGGCGACGGTAACGCGCATATTCGGCGCCGATCCAAGATACAGAATCGGGTACACAACAAATACGCGGGGAGGCTGGGAAGGCGATCCTTTCAAAGGCTTCGCCGAGGCTCGCGAAGTGGGCTTTCATTATGTGGAGGCCTTTGCGACGGCTCTGAGCGAGTATTATCCGAACGACGCCTGGGGCCTGCAGCAGAAGATGGACAAGATCGGCGTGCGCTTTGTGGCCATCACGGGCGGGGCGCGCGGCGGCGATACGCATTTCGAGGATCCGGCGCGGCGCCAGGCCGTGATCGAGAACCATCTGGGCGTGGTGCGCTTCAGCAAGAAGTTCGGCGCCGACCATCAGAAAACGAATCTGGGCGGCCGGCGGCCCGGTGGCACCACGGACGAGGATCTTAAGAACATCGCCGAGACGCTCAACATTCTCGGCAAACGAATCAACGAAGAGATGGGCATGCGGTTCGGCCCCCACGCTCATCTGGGCAGCCAGTTTCAGAACCAGCACGAGATCGATTACGTGATGGCGAACACCGATCCGAAATATGTGGGGCTCACGCTGGACACCGGGCATATCACGATGGCCGGTATGGATCCACTGGCGCTGGCGAAAAAGCTGGGGCACCGCGTGGTGGAGTTCCATCTTAAGGACACCAAACTCGAAGACCGCGGCGGGACGAAAAACGTTCCGGCCCCGACAGTGGATCAAATGAAGGACCCTTACTTCTTTCCGCTGGGCAATGGCGGCGTGGATTTTCTCGCCCTCAAGGCGTATCTCGACAGCATCCAGTGGAAGGGATTTCTGGTGGTGGAACTGGATACGTCGCCGTGGCGTCCGCCTAAGGAAAGCGCCCGCATCACCGCTGATTATATTCAGACGAAGATGGGGATTCCTCTGTAAGCGCAAGAATGAACAGGCGGCAGCGCCGTTCTACATTTTCAGAGAGCCGTGTAAGGTTTCGATTACGTATTTGCGGCGGAATTTCATGTTCTCTTCGAGCGACCCTTCGGTGGGGCGCGGCGGATCGAAATCGAGCGACACCCAGCGGTCGTATCCTTTGGCGCGGAGTGCGCTCAGGAACCCGACGAAATCGACGCCGCCTGTGCCGAATGGCTTATAGAGGTTGTCGCGCGCGTGCTCTTCCTTGCTCGGCGCCGGGCCTTTCCAGCCGGACTTCGCCGGGCTATATTTCACGATGACGTCCTTAAGATGTACGTCGCCGATACGAGGGAACCAATCGTTGACGAATCTGATGGGATCGACGCCGCCCAGGCTCAGGTGGGCCGTATCGGCAACCAGGAATACATACTTCGGGTCGGTGAGATCC
>Ga0302320_10003572_pt1 | contig 36055 bp, 24 predicted proteins | sample Bog_T0_3_FD_202130 | JGI IMG/M metagenome (GOLD analysis project Ga0302320, IMG submission 202130) | Peat permafrost microbial communities from Stordalen Mire near Abisko, Sweden - Bog_T0_3 | ecosystem: Environmental > Terrestrial > Soil > Wetlands > Peat | place: Sweden: Abisko, Stordalen Mire...
AGATCCTGGCCGAGCCGGGGCGCTTTCTGGTGGCCACGGCGGCGACCGTGGTGGCGCGCGTGATTGGCCGGGCCTACCGCGACGGCAAGCCGTGCTACTACATCGACGACAGCGTGTACCACACGTTTTCGGGCATCGTCTTCGACCACTGCCAGTACCGCATCAAGGCGTTCAGGCGCGGCGCGACCGAGATTTGCACGGTGTTCGGACAGACCTGCGACGGCATGGACACGATCGCGCAATCCGAGGAGCTGCCGAAACTGGAGATCGGCGATCTGGTGTATGCGGAAGACATCGGCGCGTATAGCAACGCCTCGTCGACGTGGTTCAATGGCTTCGCGCCGGCCCAAGTCGTGCACGTGAATCAATAGACGGGGCGCGGTTCGGTGAGCCGAGTGGACTACTCCAAAGCTGCTTGCTTTGGAGACGCCGATGAAGCGAATGCCCGTTGCTGGCCGCTCGTCGGAGGCCGTGATACCATTCCTGATTCGCATTGCGCCATGCTCTCGCGGCTTCGCATTCTGCTGACGGGCGCGGTCCAGGGGACCGGATTCCGGCCGTTCGTTTATCGTCTCGCGCAGGAACTGCGGCTCACGGGCTTCGTCCGCAACACGACGGGCGGCGTGCAGATCGAAGTGGAGGGCGAGTCCGCGCAGCTCGCGGCGTTTCGCGAACGCGTGAGCGCGGAACGGCCGCCGGCGGCGGTGATATTCAGCCGCGAGGAGTCGTGGCTGGAGCCGGTGGGCGCAACGGCGTTTGAGATTCTCGAAAGCGACGGCGGTGGTGAGTTCGAAGCCGCGGTGCTGCCCGACCTGGCCACTTGTCCTGACTGCCTGGTGGAGATCCGCAATCCGGCGGAGCGGCGTTGCGGTTACGCGTTCACCAACTGCACGCGTTGCGGGCCGCGCTTCACCATTGTTCTGGATCTGCCCTACGATCGGCCGCGCACGGTGATGGAGCGCTTCCCGCTGTGCCCGGATTGTCGGCGGGAATACTCGGACCCCGCCGACCGGCGCTTTCATGCGCAACCGATCGCCTGCCCGGCCTGCGGGCCGCGGCTGTCGATCCCGATCGCCGCAGCCGCCGCCGCGCTGCGCAGCGGGGCGATCGTGGCGTTGAAGGGGATCGGCGGATATCAACTTCTATGCGACGCGCGCGACCAGCAGACGGTACTGCGGCTGAGGGAGCGCAAGGCGCGCGAGTGGAAGCCGCTGGCAGTGATGATGCCGTCGTTCGAGGCGCTGCTCGGCTACGCTCACGTGAGTGCCGAAGAAAGGCGGGTGCTGGAATCGACGGCCGCGCCGATTGTGCTGTTGCGCGCGCGCGCCGGGTCGGGACTGGCCGAGGCGGTCACCAACGGCAGCCCGTGGCTGGGCGCGATGCTCCCGTATTCGCCGCTGCACCATCTGCTACTCACGCAATTCGATGGGCCGCTGATCGCCACCAGCGGCAACTTGAGCGACGAGCCGATCGCCACTTCGGTGGAAGAAGCGCACGAACGGCTAGCCGGCGTGGCCGATCTGTTCGTCGACCACGACCGGCCGATCGCGCGGCCGTGCGACGACTCCGTTGCGCGTGTGGTGCTGGGGCGCGAGTCGCTGCTGCGCCGCGCTCGTGGCTACGCGCCGATGCCCGTGCCGCTGGGCCGGAGAATGCGCGGGACCCCGCGGATTCTGGCCGTGGGCGGACATTTGAAAAGCAGCATTGCGCTGCTGTTCGGATCGCAGGTGGTGGTGAGCCAGCACATCGGAGACCTGGACACGCCGCAAGCGCGGGCGTGTTTTGAGCGCGTCGCCGCCGACCTGTGCCGGCTGTACCGTTTCTCTCCCGACGCGCTGGCGTGCGACCTGCATCCGGATTATTGGTCTACGCGCTGGGCGCAGGCGCAAGGCCTGCCGGTCGTCGCAGTGCAGCATCATCGGGCACACGCTGCCTCGTGCGCCGCCGAGAACGATATCGACGGCCCATTCCTCGGCGTCGGCTGGGACGGCACCGGCTACGGCGACGACGGCACAATCTGGGGCGGGGAGATGTTCCTGTTTGAAGACGGGCTCGCCGCGGGCGCGTCCGGGCCGGCCCCGCGCGCCGCCCGAGTGGCCTCGCTGCGGCCATTCCTGCTGCCCGGCGGGGAGGCGGCCGTCAAGGACACCTGGCGCTGCGCCGCCAGCCTGATGATCGAATCCGGGTTGCAGGTGAGCGGCCGGCTGGCCAGCGTGGAGCCGCTGATCGCGCGGCGGCTGAACTGCGTCGAGACCTCCAGCATGGGGCGCCTGTTCGACGCGGTGGCGGCGATGACCGGCGTTTGCGACCGAAATCGCTACGAGGGCGAAGCGGGCCTGCGGCTGGAAGCGGAGGCGATGAAACATGGGCCGGCCGAACCATACCCGCTGCCCTGCTCCGGCCTGCACGCCGACTGGCGGCCGATGGTGCGCGCCATCGACGGCGACATGAAGCGCGGCGTCGCGGCGGCCGAGATCAGCGCGCGGTTCCACGAAACCCTGGCGGTGTGGGTGGTCAAAGTGGCGCTGGCGTCGCGGGTCGGCCGCGTCGCGCTGAGCGGCGGTTGTTTTCAGAACGCCTGGCTGACCGAGCGTTGCGCCGAACGGCTGCAGGCCGCCGGCCTCAGTGTCTTCGTGCATCAGAGAGTGCCCGCCAACGATGGCGGCATCGCGCTGGGGCAGGCGGTTCTGGCTGCGGCGCAGCTCGCGGATGCATGAGCGCGAGTGGCTCGCGCTCTGCCGCCAGCCTGGCCCTGGCCGTCGGCTCAGTTCTTCGGCGCAGCCTCGGTTTGCGGCGTGGGCTGAGCCGGAGTCTGTTCGGCCGGGGGCCGGTCGGAGGGCCGCTGGTACTCGAAGATGTTCCTCTTCCGGGCCGGCGGCAAGAGTTCCTGGTGCACGGGCAGTTGCGATGCGTCCCAGCCTCCGCCGAGCGCCTGGATGAGCTGCACGCTGGCCACCATCTGGCGGGTCTGGATCGAATCGAAAGTCCGGCGGTCGCCGAGTTCGATGGCCTGTGCGGTAATCACCTGGAGATAGGCGACGATGCCACCCTTATATTGATTCAGCGACAATTCCGTGGCCAGCGCCGAGGAATTCACGGCCTGCTGCTGTTGCTTCTCTTCGCGCTCCAGAATGCGCAGCGCGGCCAGGTTGTCTTCCACCTGCTCGAACGCGGTCAGGACGGTCTGGCGATAGTTGGCGACGGTGGCATCGTAGTCGGCGATCATCTCTTCCTTGAACGCCTGGCGGCCGCCTTTTTCAAACAACGTCTGCGCGAGCGACGGTCCCAGCGACCAGAAGCGGCTCGGCCAACTGATCCAATTGAGCAGGCTGTCGCCCTGCAGTCCGGCCGAGGCGCTGAAGCCGATGGTGGGATAAAACGCGGCCTGCGCCACGCCGATCTGCGCGTTGGCGGCAGCGGCACGGCGTTCGGCGCCGGCGATGTCGGGGCGCCGCTCCAGCAGCGCGCCGGGCAGCACGGCCGGAATAGCCGGCGGCGGAATATCGAGCGGATTGGGAGGAATGGTGAGATCGGCCGGCGCCTTGCCCAGCAGCACTGCGATGGCATGTTCATATTGGGACCGCAGGACGTCGGTGTCGGTGGCGTCCGCCCGCGTCGTGTCGATCTGGTTCTGCGCCTGGGTCACGTCGAGCTTCGAGACCACGCCCTGGTGGTACTTGTTGGTGGTCAGTTCCAACGCTTTCTCATAGGCCACGACGGTGGTATCCAGCAGGCGCTTCTGTGTGTCCTGGCCGCGCAGTTGGAAGTAATCGGCGGCCAGCAGCGCCTGGGCGCTTAAGCGGGCGGCGGCCAAATCGGCGGCGCTGGCCTGCGCGCTGGCGACATTGCCTTCCAACTGGCTGTGGATCCGGCCCCACACATCGGCCTCGTAGGTCAACTGAAACGGCAGGTTCAGATCGGCCGTCGCCGGGAGGTGCGGGGCGCCCGCGATGGTGCCGGATGAGCGCCCGCCGGTGAGGGAGGCGCCGCCGGTCACGGTCGGATAGAGCCCGGCGCGCGTGACGCCAATCGCGGCTCTCGCGGCGAGATACTGGGCCTCGAACTGTTTGAGATTCTGGTTGGAGACTGCGACCTGCTCCTCGAGCGAATTCAACAGCGGATCGTGGAATATCGTCCACCACTTGCCGCGGTCGGCCGTGTCGTTCGGCTGCGCCTCTTTCCATGCACTCGCATCGCCGAAGTTCGACGGCGGCGCTTCCTTGTACGCGGTCGGCGCCGGCGGCGGTTCCGGCCGCTTGTACTTCGGGCCAACCATGCACGCGGCACTGGTCAATCCCAACACGGCCAGTACCACCCAGGCCGGCGCGCGTCCAGGGGCAGCGGCGAGGATTTGTTTCAAACGTCGGAGCATGAAATGTTCTCCCAAAAACTTCGCAAGGGCGCTCAGTCCGCGCGCCGCGCCTTCCAGCGCCGTTGGTGTGGCCGCCATGGCGGCCCCGATTTGCGGTTCACGCGGGATCATGCCGGCGCCACCTCGGGTGTGGCCGCCCGGCCGCCGTGCCGCAGCCGGCCCAGACGCAGGCGCAGCCGGTCCATGTAGAGGTACACCACCGGGGTCGTATAGAGCGTCAGCATCTGGCTGAAGATCAAGCCGCCGACAATCGTAATGCCCAGCGGCCGCCGCAACTCCGCACCGTTTCCGAAACCGAGAGCCATCGGCAGACCGCCGAACATGGCGGCCATGGTGGTCATCATGATCGGCCGGAACCGCAGCAGGCAAGCCTGGTAGATCGACTGTTCGGGGGTCTTGCCCTCCTTCCGCTCCGCGGCCAGCGCGAAATCGATCATCATGATCGCGTTTTTCTTCACGATACCGATCAGCAGGATAATCCCGATCAGCGCAATCACGCTCAGATCGGTGTTAGTGAACTTGAGCGCGAGCAACGCTCCGACGCCGGCCGAGGGCAGCGTCGAGAGAATCGTGATGGGGTGAATCAGGCTCTCGTATAAGATGCCGAGCACGATGTAGACCGCCAGGACCGCGGCGAGAATCAGGATCGGCTCATTCGCCAGCGAGGCCTGGTAGGCCTGCGCGGAGCCCGCGAAACTGCCGTGAATGCTCGCCGGCAGCCCCATTAGGCGCTGTGCATCCTGAATTTCATCCACCGCCGTGCCGAGCGGAAAACCGGGCCGGAGATTGAACGAAATGGTCACCGACGGGAACTGCCCGGAATGGTTGACCGAGAGCGGCGTGGTATCCGGCAGATAGCGCGTCATGGTGGCTAGCGGGGCCTGGGTGCCCTTGTTCGTCGCCAGGTAAATCTGCTTCAACCCGTCGGGGTTCTGCCAGAACTGAGGCGTCACCGCCAACACGACGTGATACTGATTGATCTGCGTGTACATCGTCGAGACCTGGCTCTGCCCGAAGGCGTCGTAAAGCGTATTGTCGATCTGCTGGGCGCTCACGCCCAATCTCGAGGCGGTGCCACGGTCGATGGACAGCGCGGCTTCCAGGCCCTTGTCCTGCTGGTCGCTGTTGATGTCGGTCAATCCGTTCAATGTGACCAGCCTGGCGGCCACCCGGGGCGCCCAGCGCACGAGTTCGGTAAAATCGTCGCCCTGCAGCGTGTATTGGTACTGCGCGCCGGCCATGCGCCCGCCGATGCGCACGTCTTGAACCGCCTGCAGGATAAGAGTGGCGCCGGGCACGCGGGCCAGCTTGGGCCGCAGCCGCGCAATGACGTGGTCGATGTCCATTTTGCGCTCGCCGAGCGACTTGAGGGTGACGAACATGCGGCCGACGTTGGTGGTGCCTTGTCCGCCGAAGAATGTCGTCGCGCCGTCGACGGCCGGGTCCGCCATGACGATACCGACGATCTGATTCATCTTCTGATTCATCGACTGGAAGGAGATCGACTGGTCGGCCATGACCTGTCCATTCAGGCGCCCGACATCCTGCTGCGGGAAGAAGCCCTTGGGGACGGTGATATACAAATAAACCGAGAGGGCGAAGGTCGCTAAAGTGACGGCCAGCGTCAACGGCTGATGCCGCAGGACCCAGGAAAGCGTTTTGTCGTACCCGCCCAGGATCCGCTGGAAGACGCCCTCGCTCAGGCGGAAGAACCAGTTGTGATGCTCTTCCTCCTTAGGCTTAAGCATATGGGCGCACATCATCGGCGTGGTCGTGAGCGAGACCGCCAGCGAGACGCCGATGGCCACCGAAAGCACGACCGCGAATTCACGGAAAAGGCGGCCGACGATGCCGCCCATCAACAGAATCGGGATGAAGACCGCCACCAGCGACACGCTCATCGAGAGCACGGTGAAACCGATTTCCTGCGCGCCGAGCAGTGCCGCCGGGAAGGGCTTCATGCCAGCCTCCAGATGGCGCGTGATGTTTTCGAGCACCACGATGGCGTCGTCGACGACGAAGCCGGTGGCGATGGTCAGAGCCATCAGCGACAAGTTGTCCAGGCTGTAATTGCACAGGTACATCACGCCGAACGTGCCGATCAGGGAGATCGGCACGGCGATGCCCGGAATCACCGTGCTGCGCACGCTGCTCAGAAAAACGAAGACCACCAGAATCACCAGGCAGATGGAGACCATCAGCGAGATCTGCACGTCGCGCACCGAGGCGCGGATGGTGGTGGTGCGATCCAGAGCAACGCCCAACTTGATGTTCTGCGGAATCTGCGCCTGGAACGTCGGCAGCAGCGCCAGCACGCGGTCGACGGTCTCGATCATATTCGCCCCGGGCTGGCGGAAGATGACCAGCACGATGGACGGCTTGCCGTTGACCGACCCGCCGGTCCGCACGTCTTCCACGGAGTCAATCACGTTGGCGACATCGGCGAGCCGGACGTAGCCGCCTGTCTTCGCGTTGTAGCCGATGATCAGCGGCTGGTATTCGGCGGCCTTCAGGATCTGGTCGGTCGTGCTGATCGAGAAGGTCCGCAGAGAATCGGAGAACTCGCCCTTCGGCCGGTTCGCGTTCATGGCCGCGAGAGCGGCATGCACATCCTCGAGGTTCAGATCGAGGCTGTTCAAAAGCGTCGGATTGACTTCCACCCGCACCGCGGGCAGCGAGCTGCCGCCCACGAACACCTGGCCGACGCCCTGGACCTGCGCCAGTTTCTGGGCCAGGATGGACGAAGCCACGTCGTACATTTTGCCCTTCGTGGCCAGATCGGACGTCAGGTCCAGAATCAGGATCGGCGCATCGGCCGGATTCACCTTGCGGTAGGTGGGGTTGTTGGGCAGGTTGGCCGGCAATTGGCCGCGCGCGGCATTGATGGCCGCCTGCACATCGCGCGCCGCGGCGTCGATGTTGCGGTTCAGATCGAACTGCAGCGTGATGCCGGTGGAGCCGAGCGTCGAACTGGAGGTCATCTCCGTGACCGAGGCGATGCGCCCGAACTGCCGCTCGAGCGGCGTCGCCACCGCCGATGCCATCGTCTCCGGGCTGGCGCCCGGCAGGCCGGCGCCGACCGAGATAGTCGGAAACTCCACCTGCGGCAGCGGGGAAACGGGCAGGTATTTATAGGCCACTGCGCCGGCCAGGCCCAGCGCAATGGTCAGCAGCGCCGTGCCGACAGGCCGGTAAATGAAGGGTGTCGAGAGGCTCATGCACGCTCCTCGGCAGACAACGGCACCACCGGGACGCCGGAGGCCGAACGGCCGAAGCGCCGCGCCAGCCGGTCGAACCACAGGTACACCACCGGCGTCGTGTACAACGTCAAGAGCTGGCTCACCAGCAGGCCGCCGACGATCGAGATACCCAGCGGACGGCGCAATTCGGAGCCGGTGCCCGTGCCCACTGCCAGCGGGATGCCGCCCAGCAGCGCCGCCATGGTGGTCATCATGATCGGCCGGAACCTCAGCAGACAGGCCTGATAAATCGCCTCCCGCGGCGGCATGTGCTCTTTGCGCTCGGCCTCCAGCGCGAAGTCGATCATCATGATCGCGTTCTTCTTCACGATGCCGATCAGCAAAATGATGCCGATCAGCGCGATGACGCTGAAATCGTTGCGGAACAACATCAGCGCCAGCAGCGCGCCCACGCCCGCCGACGGCAACGTCGAGATGATCGTGATCGGGTGGATGTAGCTCTCGTACAACACGCCCAGCACGATGTAGACCGTGATGATCGCCGCCAGCAACAGCCAGCCCTCGTTGGCCAGCGAGTTCTGAAACGCCGCCGCAGTGCCCTGGAATGCGGTCTGCACGCTGGCCGGAATGCCGAGCTCTTTCTTGGCAGTGTTGACTGCCGTGACCGCCTCCCCCAGGCTCGCGCCGGGCGCCAGGTTGAACGACACCGTCGACGATGGGAACTGGCCCTGGTGGTTGACCGTCAGCGGCGTCGTGCGGGTCTCATAATGCGTGATCGCGCTCAGCGGCACCTGGCCGCCCCCGGCCGAGCGGATGTAGATGTTCTCGAGATCCGAGGGACGCCGCTGCCAGTCCGGTGTCACCTCCATCACCACGCGGTACTGGTTCAATTGCGTGAACATGATCGAGATCTGGCGCTGGCCGAAAGAGTCGTACAACGTGTCGTCGATCATCTGCGGCGTGATGCCGAAGCGCGAGGCGGTCACGCGGTCGATCACCAGGTTGGCCTGCAGCCCCAGGTTCTGCTGGTCGCTGGCCACGTCGCGCAGGTCCGGAACCGCTTGCAGTTTCTCCACCAGCCGCGTGGTCCACTCCGCCAGCTCCTTTGGATCCGGGTCCTCGAGGCTGTATTGGAACTGCGTTCGGCTGACGCGGTCCTCGACCGTCAGGTCCTGCACGGCCTGCATGAACAGCGTAATGCCGTCCACCTTGTCGAGCTGCGGTTGCAGCCGGCGGATCACGTCGCTCGAACTGATGTGGCGCGCTTCCAGTGGCTTCAGGTTGATCTGGATGCGCCCGCTGTTGATGGTCGTATTCACGCCATCCACGCCGATGAACGAGGACAGGCTTTCCACTGCCGGGTCCTGCAGAATCACCTTCGCCAGATCCTGCTGGCGCTGCGCCATGGCCGGGAAGGACGTGGTCTGCGGCGCTTCGGAGATGCCCAGAATCACGCCCGTGTCCTGCACCGGAAAAAAGCCCTTGGGAATGATCCACGCCAGATAACCCGTCAGGATCAGCGTGCTGACGGCCACCAGCAGGGTCGCCGTCTGATGCGCCAGCACCCACTCGAGGGTGCGGCCGTAAAACGAAATCACCGCGTTGAAGGCCCGCTCCGAGGCCTTGTACACGCGGCCCTGTTCGGAGGCCGGCTTGTGCCGCAGCAACCGGGCGCTCATCATCGGCGTCAGCGTCAGGCTGACAACCGCCGAAACCAGGATCGTGACGCTCAGCGTGATTGCGAATTCGCGGAACAGCCGCCCCACGATGTCGCCCATGAACAGCAGCGGGATCAGTACCGCGATCAGCGAGATGGTCAGCGAAACGATCGTGAATCCGATCTGCTCCGCCCCTCTCAGCGCCGCCTCCAGCGGCGCCACGCCCTGCTCGATGTAGCGCACGATGTTCTCGATCATCACGATCGCGTCGTCCACCACGAAGCCCGTCGAAATCGTCAGCGCCATCAGCGTCAGATTGTTCAGACTGTAGCCCAGCAGGTACATCACGCCGAACGTGCCGATCAGCGACAGCGGCACCGCGACGCTCGGAATGATCGTCGCCGCGACGCTGCGCACGAACAGGAACATGACCATCACCACGAGCGCGATGGTCAGCAGCAGCGTGAATTGAACGTCCTCCACGGAGGCGCGGATCGTCGTCGTGCGGTCGGTGAGGATCTGGATGTCGATTGCCGCCGGCAGCGTGCTTTTCAGCGTCGGCAGCAGCTTCTTGACCCGATCCACGACTTCGATAATGTTGGCCCCCGGCTGGCGCTGGATGTTGATGATCACGGCCGGCGTCTGATTCATCCACGCAGCCTGCTTGACGTTTTCGGCGTCGTCCACCACGGTCGCCACATCGGATAGCAGCACCGGCGCGCCGTTACGATAGGCCACCACCAGCGGGCGATAATCGGGACTCGCCAGAAGCTGATCGTTGGCCGAGATGGTGTAGGATTGCAGGCGGCCGTCGAAGACACCCTTGGCCTGGTTCACGTTGGTCGCCGCGATCGCCGTGCGTACATCCTCGAGCGTCATCCCGCGCGAGGACAACGCCGTCGGATTCAACTGGATCCTCACCGCGGGCTTCTGGCCGCCGCTGATCGTGACCAGGCCGACGCCTGGCAGCTGCGAAATCTTCTGGACCAGCCGCGTGTCGGCGTAGTCCTCCACCTTCGACAGCGGCAGCGATTTCGAGGTCAGCCCCAGAGTGATGATCGGCGTGTCCGCGGGGTTGCTCTTGCTGTAGATCGGCGGATTCGGCAGGTCCCTGGGCAGATAGGTGCCCGCGGCGTTAATCGACGCCTGCACCTCCTGCTCGGCCACGTCGATGTTCAGTTCCAGCATGAACTGTAGCGTGATGATCGAGCTGCCTTGCGAGCTGATCGACGTCATTTCGTTCAAGCCGGGCACCTGGCCGAACTGCCGCTCCAGCGGCGCCGTGATCGACGAGGCCATCACGTCCGGGCTGGCCCCCGGATAAAAAGTCACCACCTGAATCGTCGGGTAATCCACCTCCGGCAGCGCCGATACCGGCAGTTGTTTGTAAGCCACCAGTCCGACCAGCACGATTGCCGCCATGAACAGCGACGTCGCCACCGGACGCAGGATGAACTGCCGCGACGGGCTCATGCGCCCTTACCCTGCTTCCGGTCCGGGCTGCCGCCCTGCTTGCTCCCCGCCTCGCCCTTGCCGCCCGCCGCGCCGGCCTTCGGAGGAATCACTTTCGAACCCGCCTGCAGCTTGTCCACGCCCTCGGTCACAACCGCCTCGCCCGGCGCCAGCCCGCTTTCGACCGAGGCTTCGTCGCCTGAGATCGGTCCCAACACGATTTCGCGCACTTCCACCGTGTTGTCTGCCTTCACCACGTAAACATAGGTCCCTTTCGGGCTGCGCTGCACCGCCGCCGTGGGCATCAGCACCGTCCCGCGCTTCGTGTCGATCAGCAGCCGGGCGTTGACGAACTGGTTGGGGAAAAGTGCGAAATCCTCGTTGGCAAAAATCGCTTTGAAGCGCAATGTGGCCGAGTTCTGGTCGATCTGATTGTCTACTGTGAACAGCTCGCCAGTGGCGATTTTCTTTTTTTTGTCACGATCCCAGGCGTCGACCCGCAACTTCGCGTCGCCCCGCATCTTTTGGAGAACCTGCGGTATGCTGTCCTCCTCGATGTTGAAGACGACCGCGATCGGCTGCAACTGCGTGATCACCGCCAGCCCGGTGGCGTCGGTGGCGTGCACCATGTTGCCCTGGTCCACCAGCCGCAGGCCGATTCGCCCCGTCAGCGGCGCCGTGATTTTGCAGTAAACCAATTGCAGTTTGGCGTTGTCGATCGCCGCCTGGTCCGATTTCAACGTGCCCTCATACTGATTCACGAGCGCTAATTGCGTGTCTAACTGCTGCTTCGGAATCGAGTCCTGGCCATACAAGACCTTGTAGCGCTCGAGGTCGATGTTGGCGTTTTTGAGCAGCGCCTCGTCGTGCGCCATCTGTCCTTCGGCCTGCTCGAGTTGCACGGCGAACGGGCGCGGGTCGAGCTGCGCCAGCAGGTCGCCCTCCTTCACCAGTTGGCCTTCCGTGAACGCCACTTTGTCGAGTTGCCCGTCCACGCGCGACCGGATCGTCACCGTGTTCAACGCCAGCACGGAGCCCAGTCCTTCCAGGAAAATTCCCATGTCGCCCCGCCGTGTCGCCGCCGTCACCACCGGCACAGCGCGTGCCCCCATCTTGGCGGCGTCGGCCTTGGCCTTCGCCTGCTGTGCCTGCGACGGGCCGCGCGACAAGTAATAGGCGCCTCCCGCCAGCAGGCACAAGACGAGCACCCACAACCAGGCGCGGCTCTTGCGTTTCTTGCCGCCCGGCACGTCGATGTCGGATTGCTCGTTTGCAGTTGCTTGGGAATTCATGAAGTCCTTCGTTATCAATTAAGCCGATGGCCCACAGGCCGCCTGAGAACGCACTCAACGCGCCCCTGGCAGAGTAATCATTATGTCATCCGGCGCAGGCGCGCTTCCGTTCGGCGCAGGCGCCGCACGGAGCTAAATTGAGAAGACGCCGCACTCCTGCTCCCGGTAACTTGCCGCCTCGATTCGCCGGCACAGAATTCCCGCCGGCGTCACGGCGCGCCGTCACGCACAAACCGCCAATTTACAATTCTCCTATTCCCGGCGCCCGCTATGAAATAGCTCATTGTGGCTATGCTGGCGTTCCATGCCAGCCGTATTCTCCTTCGACCAATCGCCGGCGCCCGGCGCGGCTCTCGCCCGCGGCTCTAACGCGCGCGGCCCGACGCAGCCGTCGAGTCCGCTTGCGGCGGCGGTCTGGGCCGCGTAAACTGAAAGTGCCTCCCTTGCAGGAAATCCCCCGATCGGTCTGAACCATCCGGCAACTTCCTGCGGTGCGCGTCGAACGCTTGAAACAAAAAGACAGGATTATGGTGTATGGCCCACAGCCCGCGGCGGATCCTCGCGGTCGTTGACGATTTGTTTTTCATCGTCAAGATCCACGACGCGGCCAAGCGCGCCGGCATGCTGGTCGAGTTCCTCAAGTCCGAGCAGGACCTGCTGGACAAGGCTCTCGCCGAGCCGCCGGCGCTCGTAATCGTCGACCTCAACTGCACCTCGGCCCAGCCGCTCGCGTTGATTTCGAGCCTGAAGCGCGACGCGGCGCTCAAGCGCGTCAGCGTCATCGCCTTCGTCTCGCACGTTCAGGGCGAGCTGAAAATGCAGGCCCAGGACGCCGGCGCCGACATGGTGCTGGCGCGTTCGGCATTTTCCATCAACCTGCCGCAGATTCTGCGGCGGCACGCGGCATAAGCCGCCGCGTCCTCAAATCTTCAAACACATGCGCGAGACTGCGCTGCGGGCCGCAGGGCAGCCTGGCGTTGGACGGCGCTCGACCGCCCCGCCGCGCGTGCATTACGCCGCGGCATTGCCGATAATCCGAGCATGCACCTGCGCTGGCTGTGTTGTGTCTTCGTGCTTGCGTTGTCCCTGTCCCCGCTGTTTGCTCAGCCCCGTCCGGCTACAACTCGGACCACGATCTCGCTCGATGGAAGCTGGGACGTGGCCGACAGCGTCGCCTCCGCGCCGCCTCCAGCCCAGTTTCCCCACACCGCGCCAGTGCCCGGCCTGGCCAATCTTGCCACGCCGCCTTTCGCCGACGTGGATAAGTTCGATAGCCGCGAGTTGATCGACGTCGAGATCCGCGACAAACTGCGGCCCGAGTCCCAGCGCACCACCGCCGTGGGCGTCCCGCACCAGGCCCGCAATTACTTCTGGTACCGCCGCACTTTCCAGGTCAAACCCGAGATCGCCGCCCGGCCCCGCAGAGCCATTCTGCGCATTGACAAGGCTCAGTTCGGCGCCGCCGTCTGGCTCAACGGCGTGACCATCGGAGAACACCTGGGTTGCTTCACCGCCGCCGTGTTCGACGTGACGGCGCACTTGAAGTGGAAGGGCAATAACGAACTCATCGTGCGCCTCGGCGCGCATCCCGCGGTGCTGCCGCCTTCCGTTCCCACCGGCACCGACAAAGAGAAACTCAAGTGGACGCCGGGCATCTACGACAGCGTGTCGCTGCAGCTGAGCGACGACCCGGTGATCGAAACCGTCCAGGTCGCCCCGCATCTCGCGGCCTCCGAGATCCTGGTGCAGACGGTCGTGCACAACGCCGGCGCCCAGGAGGTTGCGCTCGAGTTTAAGCAATCGGTGCATGCCTGGAAGGAGACCGCCGTCGCCGCGGCTTTCGATCAGCCCGCCGTGCGCCTCGCCCCCGGCGAGCACCGCACCATCACGAGCACCCTCAAGCTCCCCGGCGCGCGGCTGTGGACACCCGAAACGCCCAACCTCTACGTGCTCGAAACCAGCACCGGCGGCGACAACACATCCACCCGCTTCGGCATGCGCGAATTCCGCTACGACACACCCACTCGCCGCGCCTGGCTCAACGGCAAGCCCTATTTCCTGCGCGGATCCAACATCGCACTGCACCGCTTCTTCGAGGACCCCGAGTGCAAAAACCGGCCCTGGGACGAGGCCTGGGTGCGCAAGTTGCTGATCGACATTCCGCACCGGATGCATTGGAACAGCTTCCGCTTCACGCTTGGCCCCGCGCCGCAATTCTGGTACGACGTCGCCGACGAGGCGGGCCTGTTAATTCAGAATGAATTCCCCATCTGGCAGGGCCATTGGGACGAGTGGAAGCCCGAGGAACTCGTCACCCAATTCGGCGAGTGGATGCGCGACCACTGGAACCATCCCAGCCTCGCCGTCTGGGACGCCTCCAACGAAACGCACGCCGAATTCCTGGCTGAAAAAGTGTTGCCCGCCGTGCGCGGGCTCGACCTCTCCGGCCGACCCTGGGATAACGGCTACACGCTGCCCGACGGCCCCGACGATCCCGTCGAGGACCATCCTTATCTCTTCATCGGCCTTTGGAAGCCCTCCTACAAGCCCTTTGAGATGACCGACCTCGAGAAGATGACCGGCGCGAAAACCGATTGGAATTCGCCCCATCCCACCACCCACGCGGTCATGATCAACGAATACGGCTGGCTCTGGCTGAACCGCGACGGCACACCCACGTTGCTCACCGAAAAGGTCTACGACAAACTCCTCGGCCCGCAGGCCACGCCCGCGGAGCGCCTCGAAACCTACGCCTATCTGCTCGGCGGCCTCACCGAGTTCTGGCGCGCCCACCGCCAGGCCGCCGGCGTGCAGTACTTCGTCTACCTGACCTGCAGTTACCCGGGCGTGAAAACCTCGGACAATTTCCGCGATATCGGCCGTCTTGAGCTCGAAACGCATTTTGCCGATTATGTTCATGAGGCCTTCCAGCCGCTCGGAGTGTACATCAACTTCTGGCAGCCCCGGCTGCATCCTGAGGAAATGCGCGACTACGCCGTGATGATGATCAACGACGAGCCCACGCCTGCCGATGGCCAGCTCGCGCTGTTGTTCGAAAAGGATGCAACCGCAACGGCAAAGAATGCGGCTACGACGGCGAAAGATGTGGCCCCGGCGGATAAGGATGGCACTTCGACGCAGAAGACCGAACTGCATTTCGTCATCCCGCCCTACGGCCAGCAAACCTACTCCTTCCGGCTGCAGGCCCCGAAAACGCCCGGCAAATATGTGCTCAAGGCCATGGCCACGCACGCCGGCGAGCCCACCCTGTCACGGCGCAAAGTGGAAGTGAAATAGGCGCGCAAGCGGGCCGCCGCGGAGGCGATTCCGCGCCGCGACTATAAGCAGCGGTTTCCTCGCGGTGCTCCACGATCGACATTGCGCCGCGCGCCCGCAAGCGCTTTGGCGCATGTTAACGAATGCACCGCCTACAGCCTGCCGCATGCCCAGCCGGCACAGTCGTAGGTCTGAGATAAACTGGTCCTTCATCCCCGCAATGGGAAACCTTCAACATGGATCGAAACTTCTATCTCGACCTGGCCGCTCGCGGCCTGCGCTGGCCCATCGGCACGGACCTGGTGCTGCATGAACAGAACGACCCGGAGTCGATCGTGCTCGACGGCCGCCGTCTCGGCGCAGTCGTCGCCGCCGCTGCGCGCCGTTATAAGACTCCGCTCGCCATCCCATTGATGGATCTGCGCCTCGAAAAGGCCGATCTTCTCGATACGCTCGCCGTGGCCGCCGCCGACGTGGATGCGTTTCATTTCAGCGAGGCCCCCGCACAGGATGTCCTTGACCGCGTGACCGCGAGCGGCGCGGCGCCCTTTGGCCCGCGCCAGCGCGCGCACTTCGAAGCGATCCGCTACATCGCCCGCGAAACCGATCTGGTTCCCGTGGGCATGTGCATCGGCCCGTTCTCTTTGATGACCAAGCTGCTCGCCGACCCGATTACGGCCATTGCCATGGCCGGCGTCGGCGTGACCGCCGCGGAAGATGCCGGCGTGCTGGGGGTCGAACGCTGCCTCGCTCTAGCCGAAATGGCCGTCGCCCGATCGCTGGCCGCGCAGGCCCAGGCCGGCGCGCGGGCCGTGCTGGTCTGCGAACCGGCGGCCAATGCGGTCTATCTTTCGCCTAAGCGGATCGAAGCCGGTTCCGATATCTTCGAGCGCTACGTGATGCAGCCCAATCTACGCTTGCGGGCGCAGCTCGATCGGGCCGGCGTCGACCTGATCTTCCACGACTGCGGCCAGTTGATCCCGTTTTTCGTCGAGCAGTTCGCCACGCGCCTCCACCCCGTGATGCTCAGCTTCGGCAGTTCGCGCCAACTGTGGGAGGACGCGGCGCTGGTCCCGCAGGACGTCGTCCTCTACGGCAATCTCCCGACCAAGAATTTCTACTCCGATGCCGCGCTGCCGCTGGAAAAGGTTCGCGCTCTCACTGTGGACTTGTTGGAACGCATGCGCGCTACTGGCCACCCGCACATCCTCGGTTCGGAGTGCGACGTGCTCCACGTGCCGGATGCCGCCGCCACCATTCGCGCCAAGGTCGACCTCATGTTGTCCTGCACAGCCGGCCCCGCATAGCATTAGTGCTCGCAACATCCGCCCGAGCGTCGTGATATCGTGAGCCTTCGAGAGGTCGCCATGTTCGAAAAAGCCCTTCCCGTTCTCTGCCTCCTCGCCATGCTGGCCGGCGGCGCGCGTCTCCAGGCCCAGTTCCCGGAGGCGCAGATCGCCAACGGCAAAATCACTGCCAAACTCTACCTGCCCGATCTCAACCGCGGCTACTATCGCGGCACGCGCTTCGACTGGTCCGGCCAGATCTCCAGTCTGCGCACGAAGAATCATGAGTACTTCGGGCAATGGTTTCCGCGCTACGACCCGCAGCTCCACGACTCGATCATGGGGCCGGTCGAGGAGTTCCTATACAACGAAGCCGCCCTCGGCTATGGCGAGGATTCCACCGGCAACACCTTCGTCCGCATCGGAGTCGGCGTCTTGCGCAAGCCCGCCGGGGAGACCAAGTTCGATCGCTTCAAGACCTACGAAATCGTCGACCCGGGCAAGTGGAGCGTGCACACGGGCCGCGACCGCATCCGCTTCGTCCACGAATTGAGCGGCCCCTCGAGCCCGGCCGGCAACTACGCCTACGTCTACACCAAGACCATCGTTCTCAAGCGCGGCAGCCCGGTCATGCTGATCGAGCACACTCTGAAGAACACCGGAACCAAGACCATCCTCACCTCGCAATACGACCACAACTTCTTCGTGATGGATGCCAAACCCACCGGGCCGGCCTCCAGCGTGAAGTTCCCATTCGAACTCGTGCCCGTCCACGCCTTCGAGGGCGGACTGGCCGAAGCCCGCGGCCGCGAGATCGTGTACCTCAAGGAGATCGGTCCCGAGCAGAGCGTCTTCGGTGAATACAAGGGCTTCGGCAATCATGCCAAGGACTACAGCATCCGGCTGGAAAACCGAGCCGCCGGCGCGGGCGTCCACATCACCGGCAGCCGGCCCATGACGAAACTGATCTACTGGTCGATCCGCACCACCTTCTGCCCGGAAGCCTATGTGGATCTCAGCATCGAGCCCGGGCGCGAAACGAAGTGGACTTACACTTACGAGTTCTACGACCTGCCGCCGCAGGCGAAATAGCCACGATGGACGGCATCAATGCGCTGTGAATTACATCGTAATTCACTAGTAAAGATTCGCAATAAGCCGTAAAGTGCGCTGCGCGTGCCAATTAATGCGACAAATTACTGCATAATTCGCAATAACTTCCGATGATTTAACAATTAATAACAAATAATAAACGGTAAGTGACAAGAATTTTACGCGTTTCGCAGGACAAACTACACTCCGTACAGGGCCGTCCCGGGCTCTCTCGTGAAAGCCCGTCGCCGCCCGTTCATGCGCCCGGTTACACTGGAATTTGAACCCTCCCATGGAGCTTCTAGTTTTCGATCTCGACGGCACGCTCGTCGACTCCACGCTCGATCTCGCCAACTCGGTGAACGCCACGCGCGTGCACCTGAAGCTCGATCCCTTGCCCATTCCGCTGGTCGCCTCCTATGTCGGCAATGGCGCGCCGGTGTTGATTCGCAAAGCCATGGGCGCGGACGCAAGCGACGAGCAGATCGACTACGCGCTGACCTACTTCATGAGTTGGTATCGCGACCACATGCTGGAGCACACGCGTCCTTATCCCGGTGTCATGGAGGGGTTGGAGCTGTGCCGGCAGGAAGGCCGCAAGATGGCCGTCCTGACCAACAAGCCGGAGCGTTTCTCGAAGACATTACTGGCCGGCCTGGGTATGGACAAGTATTTCTTTCAGGTCTATGGCGGCAACAGCTTTCCAGAAAAGAAGCCTAATCCATTCGGTCTGCATAAGCTGATGGAAGAGGCCGGCGCCACGCCGGAACACACCTGGATGGTCGGCGATTCGTCGGTGGACGTGCTCACGGCGCGCAACGCGGGCGTGCGCTGCGCCGGCGTGACCTACGGCATCCAACCCGAATCGCTTGAAACCTACCCGCCCGACCTGCTGCTCGACTCGCTCGCCGGGCTGCCGGCTTCCCTGCGCCCGGCCGTCGCCTCCTGAGACAGCGCAGCGCCCGGCTGTCATATACTCACGACGGGACAAACTGCCACGTTGGGAACGCGCGCCTTCCCGCCGTAGTCTGTTTCGCCGAAAAAGCGCCTGCGCACTTGGGAGAGTTACATGCAACGACGGGCATTCATCAGAGATTCGGTCGGCACGGGGAGCGCGCTGGCGCTCGGCGGTGCCCTCGCCGCGGGTGCGGCGCCGCCGCCCGGCGCGAGCGGCTCGTTCCCGGCGAGTGCGCCGGCCGCAGCGCCGCCGCTGGCCGCGGACACGCTGCCCGACCTCACGCCAGCGCGCTGGATCTGGTATCCCTCGGGGCGCTGCCTGCAGAACACGTTCGTGTTGTTCCGCCGCACGCTCGACCTCCCTGCCCCGTGCGTGCGTGCCCGCGGTTGGATTTCAGCCGACAGCCGCTATCTGCTCGAGGTGAACGGCCGGCGGATTCAATGGGGCCCGGCGCCCTGCGATCCGCGCTGGGTGGAAGCCGACCCGCTCGACCTCGGCGCAGCCCTGGCCGCGGGTCCCAACGTGATTGGCGCCGAGGTTCTGTTCTACGGTCAGGGCGATGGCACATCGCCGCTGGGCAAGCCCGGATTTCTGTTCCACCTGGAAATCGAGTGTGCCGACGGCTCGCGGCAGACCATCGTCTCCGACGAGACCTGGCAGGCCCACCTCGCGCGTGCCTGGACGCCTGGTCAATACAAACGCTGGTACCTGCGGGCGTTGCAGGAAGTCTTCGACGCGCGCCTGTATCCCTACGGCTGGACCACTCGCGAATACTCGACCAACGCCGACTGGCTCCCCGCCATGCCGCTCGAGTGCCCGTCCGGCAAGCCACCGCTGTGTTCCACCTATCCCGACTACCTGCTGGACACTTCGGGCCAGCCGCAGGCGTGCGCGCTGCGGCCGCGCCGTATCCCGATGCTGCGCGAAACGCTCGAGCCGGCCCGGCTGGCCGAGTCCATGTTCATCGCGTGGAAGCGGCCCGCCGAGGAGTACTTCGAGTGCCGCCCGCCCAACGCATTTGAAGCCATCCGCGAGAGTTCGGCGCGAGAGACGGCGGAGGGCCAATGGCGCGTGGAACTGGACGGCACGCGCGCCGCGGCGCTGACCTTCGAGTTGGCCGAGCAGATGGCGGGCTGGCCGTATTTCACCATCGATGCGCCGGCTGGAACGACGGTCGAACTGATGGTGCAGGAGGGCCACACCGTCGGCGGCCCGGCGCTGTTGAACACGCACTTCGATAGCTGGTCGCGCTTCGTCTGCCGCGTGGGCCGCAATCGTTTTGAGACCTTCGACTACGAGTGCTGCCGCTGGATCCAATTGCACATCCGCGGCGCCCGCGGCCCGGTCACAGTGAGCCAGGTGGGCCTGCGGCGGCGCGTTTTCCCCTGGCCGCAGCAGCCGCACATCCGGTTTGAGGAGCCGGCGCTGCAACGGCTGATCGAGGCTAGCGTCAACACGCTCAACAACTCAGCGCTCGAGACGCTGATGGACGGCGCGGGCCGCGAACGCCAGCAGTACAGCGGCGACGGCGGCCACCAGATGCAGGCCCTGCACCTCACTCTGGGCGAAGCCCGGCTGCCGGCGCGCTACCTCGCCACCTACAGCCAGGGCATGACTAAGGACGGCTTTTTCCTCGATTGCTGGCCGGCCTATGACCGCCTCGCGCGGCTGATGGAACGCCAGTTGGACCTGACCCAATGGGGGCCGCTGCTGGACCACGGCGTGGGTTTCAACTTCGACAATTTCTACCACTACCTTTACAGCGGGCGGCTCGACGATTTGCGCGAGTCCTATCCGCGCCTGCTGCGCTTTGCCCGGTATCTCGAGAGCATCGTCGCGGCCGACGGCCTGCTATTGGTCGAAAACCTGGGCATCCCGGCGGTGTGGATCGATCACATCGCTTACCAGCGCCAGCGCCACAAGCAGTGCGCCTTCAACTTGTACGCAGCGGCGATGTTCCAACACGCCCTCGCGCCCATCTGCCGTGCTTTCGGCAACCAGGCCGGCGCGGCTGCCGCAACCAATCTGGGAGAGAAGCTTCAGGCCGCCGCGGTGCGCCGCTTCTGGAGTCCGGCGCAGGAGACGTTCATCAACAATCTGCCCTGGCTCGAAGACGAGAAAAAGCCGCGCCAGTGCGACCGTTCCCTGGCCACGGCGATTCTGTTCGACCAATGCCCCGGCGGCCGCACCGGCAACGTGATTCGCACTCTGGCGGAGTGTCCTCCGGAGATGGGCTTTTCCTATCCCGCCAACGCCGGCTGGCGGCTATGGGCGCTGGCCAAGGGCGGCCGCGCCGACGTGGTGGTGAAGGATTTCCGCGAGCGTTGGGCGACGCTCGAATCGGTGCGCTTGAATAACACGCTGCAGGAGGATTGGGTGGCCCATCCGGACTCCAACTCCGAGTGGAGCCATTGTCCGGTCGCGCCGCTGTACGTGACGCACATGAGCCTGGCCGGCATCCGCCCGCTCGAGCCCGGCTTCCGGCGCTGCGAAATCCGCCCGCAACCGGCCGACCTGCAACTGCTCGAGGTGACCACGTACACGCCGCTCGGACCGCTGATTCTCCAGACGCGCGGAAAGGCGGGCGCACGGGATCTCACCCTCATCCTGCCCGCCGGCTGCGCCGGCGAATTAGTCGTCCGCGCAGAAGAATCACTGTCTCTCCCAATCATCCCGGGCCCGGCGCTGTCGGGGCACGTGCGCTACCGTCTGAGCGAAAGAGAAACCAAGCTGCTTCTGAAAGCCACCTGAGCCCGGCCAGCGGAGCAAAGCGACAATCGCGCAACCCGATACCGCAGAATATGCCACTACCCTAAGGTCCTCCACGCCTTCTGGCAGCCCGAATGGTCGCGTCGCCTTAGCGCGACCTGCAAGACAGAATGCGCGTAGGCCGATGCATCGCTGCGTAAGCCCGATGTTGCCCTTGAGGCCGCAACCCCGATAAAATTCAAGTGTGAAGCTGCTCGTGACCTTGGAGCCCGATGAAACCGGCATGCTCGTAGCCGAGTGCCCGGCGATTCCTGGCTGCGTCTCTCAGGGACGGACCGAGGCCGAAGCTCTCGCCAATATCCGCGAAGCAATTGCCGGTTGCCTCGCGACTCGTGCGGCTCACGGAATGCCCCCGACCATTCAAGTCCGCGAAATCGAGGTTCCCGCCTGAATGGCGTCTCTGCCCTCCGTTTCGGGGGAGCGGGCCGTATAGACTTTCCAAAAGGCTGGTTGGATTAAGGACCGCCAGCACGGAAGTCACGTCATTCTGATCAAGCCCGGCCATCCGGCGAGCCTGTCTGTACCGCAGCATCGGGAACTGGCTCCAGGCACGCTGCGCGCTTTGCTCCGCGCCTCGGGGATGTCCGTGGACCAATTCGTTTCCCTGCTCTGATTCGCAGCGCCGATTTGGCGTGCAGCCAACCACGGATGTCATGGGCTGTCTCTGCGGCTTTGCATTCGACTCGCACGACCAAGACGGTCAAACAGATAAACCCAAGTCCCTTAAAACCGGGACAGCATCCACAAATCCCTATTCCCGCACGCCCGGTCCGGCCCATTCCGGGCGCGATTGCCCTGCGCAGCGCGGCGCCATCGGTGATTCCACCCTGCAATCACCACGACAAAGCCGCAATCTCACGGATGCGGTTGCGCTAACGCAATTAGCCCTTTCCGGCCCGATGGTCCATTGGATCACCAATCACAGCGGAACGGCCCCGAGCCGTGCAAAGCTGGGATCCAAGGGATGCTACTGGGCAAACGGGCAATCCTGCAACGTACGGCTCGACGCGCGCTCACCGCGCTCGTAGCATTCGTGTCCCTGCTGCTGCCCGTGGCTTCCATGGCGGCGCGGCAAGCCGCCGATTGGGTCGGCGGCACCAACTGCGGCATGGCGTGTTGCAAGCGCACCGGCCACTGTTGCTGCCGGATGCCGAAGCCCGCGACGCCATTGGGACCGCTGCTGGCAACGCCCGGATGTCCGCACGGATGCGGCGCGTCCGTGCAGGCGGGACAGTCCGGCTCGGACCTGTTCCGGCCGGCAGAGTTGGCGTTCGCGGTCCATGTGGTCGCAGCCAGCCCGCTGCAGATGCGCGAAGCGGGCCGCCGTACGTCCTCTTGGAGTGTACCTTCACTGTGGCAACGTCCGCCGCCTTCTTCTCTCCTCTAACCGTCCTGGCTCTTCCGGCCGGTCTGAGATCCAACTCAATTTGAATCTCGCGTCGCGCTCTTCCTGCCCCCGGCAGGTGGCGCGGCAATGAATCCAACGGGAGGGGAGTGGCATGCATTCGGTAATTCCATTCAGAATTCGATTTCCACTCATTTGCCTGCTGGCCGGCATACTAGCGCCCACAGCCGTGCATGCGACGGTGTTTGGCACGGTACGGGGCATCGTTCACGACCCCAGCCACCGGCCCGCCGCCGGGGTGCACGTGACGCTGAACGCGGCCAACTCCAACTATTCGCGGAAAGTCGTGAGCGACGCGATGGGCGAGTTCGAGTTGCAGGCCGTACCCGTGGGCGAATACACGGTCCGCGCCGCCAGTTCGGGATTCGATGACCTCGCCCGGGCGATGACCGTCACGTCGGGCCGCTCCGAGTATCTGCACCTGCAACTGCGACTGGCGGAGCAGCGCCAATCGGTGGAGGTGAACGAGAACCAGGGCGCGGCAATGGAGACGGCGCAGGCGCCGCTGACGCTGGTCAGCCGGCAGGACATTGCGCGCACGCCCGGCGCGGACCTCAGCAACAGCATGGCGATGATCGTCGACTTCGTGCCCGGGGCCTACATGACGCACGACCAGTTGCACATCCGCGGCGGGCACCAGGTGACGTGGGAGATTGATGGCGTGCCGATACCGAACACGAACATCGCCAGCAACGTCGGACCGCAGGTGGATCCGAAGGACATCGACTATCTGGAGGTCCAGCGCGGCGGCTACTCGGCGGAAAATGGCGACCGCTCCTACGGCGTGTTCAACGTCGTGCCGCGCACCGGATTCGAGCGCGACCGCGAAATTGAAATGAGCACGACGTACGGCTCGTTTTACCAGACCAACGACCAGTTGAGCATTGGCGACCATACCGACCGCCTGGCGTGGTTTGGCAGCGTCAACGGCAATCGCTCCGACTACGGTTTGGAGACGCCGGGGCCGCTGGTGAACCACGACCGCGTCTGGGGCCTGGGCGGATTCGCGTCGTTGATTTACAACGCGACGCCGGGCGACCAGTTGCGAACGGTGGTCTCGCTGCGGAGCGACGATTACCAGATACCCGACGACCAAAACGCGCTCGTTGCCGGCGTGCGCGACGTCGAGCGCGAAAGCGACGTCGCGGCGACGTTCACCTGGGCGCATGAGCTTTCCGCCGGATCGATGTTGACCGTGTCGCCGTTCGTGCATTTCAACCGCGCCAATTACGACGGCGATCCGAACGACACGCCCGTCGCCACGGTGCAGCACCTCGATTCAACCTACGCCGGCGCGCAGATTGCCTGGAATGCCACCACCGCGCACCACACCGCGGCCGCGGGCGTGTACGGGTTCGCGCAGCACGACGACGACTTCGTCAACATCACCGATACGACCGTGCCCGTGAGCGTCAAAAATGCATGGGCCGCCGACGGACACCTGGAAGCGGCGTTTCTCGAGGACCAATGGAAGGTGCGGTCGTGGCTGACCGTGACCGCCGGGGTGCGGCTGACGCATTTCAATGGCGCGGTGGCGGAGAACGCCGCCGACCCACGCGCCGGCGTTGCGATCCGGATCCCGCGGCTGGGCTGGACCGTGCGCGGCTTCTATGGAAGCTATTACCAGGCGCCGCCGCTCTCGACCGTCACCGGGCCCGTGCTGGATTACGCCGCGACGCAGGGCTTTGGCGTGATCCCGCTCAAGGGCGAGCGCGACCAGGAAAATCAGCTGGGCCTCGCCATCCCGCTGCATGGCTGGACCATCGATGCCAACAGCTTCCGGCAGCGCGCCGTGAATTTCTTCGACCACAACGCGATCGGCAACTCGAACGTGTTCTTCCCTCTGTCGATCGCCGGCGCGCGCATCTGGGGCAACGAATTCACGCTCCGCTCGCCGCGCCTGCTGCGCCGCGCGCAAGCCTCCATCGCCTACTCCTATCAGCACGCCGAAGGCGAAGGTGCGGTGACGGGCGGCCTGACCGATTTCTCGCCGCCCGCCGCGGGTTGGTTCCTGCTGGACCACGATCAACGCCAGACGCTGCACGGCAATCTGAGCATGTCGCTGCCCGCTCGCGCCTGGCTGTCGTTGAGCGCATACTACGGCTCGGGCTTCACCGACGGGTCGAGCGCCGTCGCGGCCCATCTGCAGCCGCACGCGAGCTTCGACGTATCGCTGGGCAAGACCTTCGGCGAGCGGCTGACGCTGTCGCTGACGGCGCTGAACGCGGCCAACCGGCGCTATTTGTTGGACAACAGCCAGACGTTTGGCGGGACCCACTATGCCGACCCGCGGCAGGTTTACGTGCAGTTGCGCTACCGGTTCCGCTACTGACGCACGGGCGGAAGGGCAATGGCGGGGGGCTTGCGAGTACGGGGGTTGCATTCCGTCCCCAGATTCAACACCGCTCCCTGCGGTTCGCGGCTCTGAAGTCGTAACGGAACTGCGGGCGCAATCCAGTGGTTTGATACGCCAGTCGCGGCAACTTCGTGCCCGGCCTGCGCGGGCCGCGACGCAAACCCCGATGAAACTTCTGCGCCAGTAGTGCGACTATCAGGGCTGCGACGCAATACCCGTTGAAACTTCTGCGCCAGTAGTGCAACTATCAGGGCCGCGGCGCCATGCACTGTGAAACTTCCACGCCGGCGGTGCAACTATGGAATGGAGATCCACCGTGCCGCCCTCAACGTCCGCTCACGCCGCGCTGCTCGCGCGCTTTCCGGCCGCCCGTCTGCTGGTGGCCGGCGACGTCATGCTCGACCGCTACATATACGGATCGGTGGCGCGCATATCGCCCGAGGCCCCGGTGCCCGTGGTGCGCCAGGCGCGCGAGGTGGCCGCTCCCGGCGGCGCGGCCAACACCGCTGCCAACATCGCCGGGCTGGGCGCGACCGTCACGCTGCTGGGCGTGATGGGCCGGGACGCCGCCGCCGAGTCGCTGGTCCTTTGCCTGGAGCAGAAGGGCGTTTCCGCCGCTTCCCTTCTCGTCGATCCGGCTCGTCCGACTTCGGTCAAAACTCGCGTCGTCGCCCACCAGCAGCAGGTCGTCCGCCTGGACGACGAATCCAACGCCGCGCTGCCCGACGCGATTGCCGCGGCTTTTCTGGCGAGCTTCACCTCCGCGCTGGCCGTTTCCGATGCCGTCGTGCTCTCCGACTATGGCAAAGGCGTGCTCAGCGCGGACCTCGTTCCGCGGCTGATCGAACTCGCCCGCGCCGCCGGCAAGCCCGTTCTCGCGGACCCCAAAACCGCCTCTCCGTTCCCCTGGCGCGGCGTGACCCTGCTCAAGCCCAATCGCCTCGAACTCGGCCTGCTGGCCCATCGTCCGGTGCTCGATCACCAGGACACTCTGGCCGCCGCGGCGATTGTGCTCGTCGAACTCGGCGGCGGCGCGCTGCTGGTGACCGAAGGCGCCGACGGGATGACGCTGTTCGAGTCGGAACCTGCGTCCAGCCCCACGATTGGCAATGCATCTGGCCCTGCGTCTGGCGCTACTTCTGGCACGACATTCGGCAATGCTCCGCGCCATGCTCCGGGCACTCATCTGGAAGACGCTCCGCGTCTTGCTCCGGGCGATGCGCAGGCCAGTCAGCCGGACATTGTTCCGGACAGTGTTCCGCAGAATGCGCCGGGCAATGTTCCGGGCACTCATCTGGAAAACGCTCCGGGCCATCCTCCACGCACAGCCCCGCGCCATTTCGCCGCGCTGGCCCGCAGCGTCTACGACGTGACCGGCGCGGGCGACACCGTCCTGGCCACCGTGGCCGTCGCCATCGCCGCCGGCGCTTCCCTGCCCCTGGCTGCCGAACTCGGCCTGCGCGCGGCCGCCCTGGTGGTCCAAAAACAGGGCACGGAAGTGATCACGCTGGAAGAGCTTCGCGGCTGAGCTAGTGCCAGATCTCGCGGATTCTCTGACATTCACCGGCCATTCACCGTGGCGCATGCACTCATGCCTGCCGCGTCGACACTCGTGTCGACGCTCGGCCAGCGTTGTCAATCCTCAGACTGAGACACTACGCTCGTCCGGTCCGAAACAGGAACTGGCGCGGCGGGAGTAAAATGCGGGCGAGGAGAGGCCAGGCCGCTACTAGTAGCGGCCTACACTTTTCTAACATATTGATAACGAATAACTTAGACAGATCAGGCCGCTACACTGTAGCGGCCTGCCTGCTGCTGGGGGGTGCTGGAGGAGGCCCCGGGGATAGAGGATGCGGGATGTAAGGACAGACATGGCGGTCGATCTGGGGCACCTGGATCGGCTGCAAGCGGGCGTTTGCCGAGCTGGCGGGGCGCTGGCGGATTCGCGCTACTGACCGTCGGCTCCCCCGCTGTGCTCTGGACCCGACGCGCCGCTCAATGTCCGTCGTGCGCCTGCAACGCACCGGGTCCGTTGACTAGTATCAAGATGCGGCAATTAGCGTACCCGGCTGAGAGCGAGACCGCTCCCTATGGTCGCAGCTCGGTAACGTCGCGGCTCGTAACAACGGCGCGACTCGGTTGCGTGGCGGCAGGCGTAGCGGGCTGGACGCGGAGGCGATAGGATGGACGTCATGATGCGACGCCTTATTTTCACGACCCGAAATCTGTTCCTGCTGTGCTCATTGGGATGCCTGTGCACCGGCCTGGTTCTGGCCGCTCCGCCCAAGGACGAAGGCCCGCAACCGCGGGCGGTGGATCCCGGCTCGGCGACGCTGGCGCCGTCCGACGCAGTGGTGCTGTTTGACGGCCGGGACGTGGCGCAGTGGGTCACGGCCAAGGACGGCGAGCCGTGCCGCTGCAGCGTCGAGGACGGCGCGATGGCGTGCCTGACGGGCGTGGGCGATATCGTGTCCAAGGAGAAGTTCCGCGACGCGCAGATCCACCTGGAATTCATGACACCCTCGATGCCCGACCAGCACAGCCAAATGCGGGGCAACAGCGGCGTCTACCTGCACGGCAAATGGGAGATCCAGATTCTCGACTCGTATCACAACCCGACCTACGCCGATGGCGCGGTGGGCGCGCTGTACGGGCAGGCTGCGCCGCTGGTGAACCCGGCGCGGCCGCCGGAGCTGTGGTCGACCTACGACATCGTGTTTCACGCGCCGCGCTGCGACGCCTGGGGCAACGTGACCGACCTGGCCACGGTGACCGTGCTGCTGAACGGGATCCTGGTGCAGGACCACATGACGATCGCGCGCAGCGGCCAGGACAAAGGCTGCGCCGACGGTCCGATTCAGTTGCAGGATCACAGCGGGTTTCCGGGCGCGCCGTTGACCAAGATGAAGTTCCGCAACATCTGGTTCCGCAAGTTGGATCAGGGTCCGGTGATCTGGAAGTGACGCCTTAGAGAGGGCGTTCACATGTCGATGCGCTCGATGGGGTTGCGGCCGACGTACCAGCAGGGTTTGTAGCCCAACTGCGGCAGCAACGAGTGCGCGCAGGGCCGGAGATCCGGGTCCGCGGAGACGAACTCCACGCGCTGGTCCTTGTGTTTGATGGCCAGGTAACGCTTCACCAGCACCGAGCCGTAGGGTTGCAGGTTCCTCCGAATGCGGTAGCGCAGCACGAGATTGTCACCGATATACAGGGTCAGCAGCGACACGCCAACGAGGACCAGGCTGCGCACGAGTGAGCGTTTCATGGGAATCGCGAGAACGTTCTTCCCTCAGGGTATCGCGGCGGGAGCATGGCAGTATCGGCACACCTGTTTGCCGTGAAGGGAGGCGACCGCTCCTTAACAGTCGCGGCTTGGGAACACTCTTTCCACGGCTGGCTCGAGCGGTTGGGTATTGCCCTCGACGGTAGGCTAAAATCACACAGATAGAGGAGCGATGCAATTCACCGCCGGCACCCAGTTGGGACCCTATGAGATCGTCGCGCCGATTGGGGCGGGTGGCATGGGCGAGGTGTACAAGGCGCGCGATACGCGCCTGCACCGCGATGTCGCGCTGAAGATTCTGCCGGAGTCCTTCGCCCAGGACGGCGAGCGCTTGCGGCGGTTTCAATTGGAGGCGCGCTCGGCCGGCGCGTTAAACCATCCCAATATCCTGGCGATTTACGACATCGGGACGCACGACGAGTGCCCGTACCTGGTGGCCGAACTGCTCACGGGCGAGAGCTTGCGCGACCGCCTCAGCCGCGGGCGTCTGAGCACCGCGCGCGCGATCGACTATGCGCGGCAGGTGGCCGGCGGACTGGCGGCGGCGCACGCCAAGGGCATCGTCCATCGCGACATCAAGCCCGACAACCTGTTCATCACCAAAGACGGCTACGTCAAAATCCTGGACTTCGGACTGGCCAAGGCCGCCGCAGTGGCGCCATCGGCCGACGAACCGACCCGCAGCTTCGGATCGAGTGTGGGGTCGGTGCTGGGCACGGCGGCGTACATGTCTCCGGAGCAGGCGTGCGGGCAGCCGGTGGATCAGCGCAGCGATCTGTTCAGTTTCGGCTGCGTGCTATACGAAATGCTGACGGGCGCACGGGCGTTCCAGGGCGATTCGACCGTCGATCTGTTCACCGCGATTCTCACGAAGGACCCGGACCCGAGTGCGATCGCCGAACCGGCGTTGCGGCGCATCGTCGCGCACTGCCTGGAGAAGAGCCCGGAGCAGCGCTTTCAGTCCGCCCGCGACATCATCTTCGCGCTGGATGCGATCACGCAGACCGACGGCGTGCCCGCGGCGGCGGCACCCGCGGCGCGACGGCCGGGACCGCGGCTGTCATGGCCGCTTATGGCGCTGATCGTCGTAGGCGCAATCCTTCTCGCTTACATCACCTTCCGGCCGGCGGCGCAGACGATCACGTTTCACCGGCTCACGTTTCGCCGGGGCGTGATCCGCACCGCGCGCTTCACGCCGGACGGCCAGAGCGCGGTGTACAGCGCGAAGTGGGAGGACGAGCCGAGCGAAGTGTTCACGACCCGATTCGACAGTCCGGGCTCGCGCCCGCTGGGCTTTCCGAATACTGAATTGCATTCCATTTCGTCGACCGGCGAACTGGCGCTGAGCCAGAACCCGCATGCCATCGCCAACGGTTTCGCGCCGGCCGGCACGCTGGCGCGCGCGCCGCTCGCCGATGGCAAACCGCGCTCGCTGGAAGACAAGATCGACTTCGCGGAGTTCTCGCCGGACGGGAGCCAGATGGCGATTGTGCGCGAGACTGACATGGGCAGCGTGCTGGAGTACCCCGCGGGGCACGTGCTGTACCGCACGGTGGGCTACATCTCGGAACCGCGCATCGCGCCCGACGGCGCGCGCATCGCCTTCTTCGACCACCCGCAGAGCAACGACAACAGCGGCGCGCTGGCGCTGATCGACACGCAGGGACGCAAGCGCGTGGTGGCCGATGGATTCGTGGCCGCGCAGGGGCTGGCGTGGTCGCCCAAAGGCGACGAAATCTGGTTCACCGCGACGCGCAGCGGGCTGCGCTACTCGGTGCGCGCGGTCACCCCCGGCGGCAAGGAGCGGGTGCTGTTCAGCTCCTCGGTCAGCATGGTGCTGCAGGATGTGGCCAAGGACGGCCGGGTGCTCATCACGAACCAGGAAGCGCGCATGAAACTGCTATTTCACGGCGCCGGCGACGTGCCCGAGCGCGAGCTATCGTGGCTCGACTGGTCGCGATTGTGCGGCCTGTCGCCCGATGGCCACTACGTCGCTTTCGATGAATCGGGCGAAGGCGCGGGCTCGGATTCGGTGGCCTATCTGAGGGAGACGAACGGTGCGCCGGCGGTGCTGCTCGGCAAAGCCGCATCGCCCTTGTTCTCCTCCGACGGCCGGTCCCTCGTGACGGTGGAGAACGACCATAGCGCCATCGTCATCAGTCCGTTGGAGGTGGGCCAGTCGAGCCGGATTCCCATGCCGGGCTACAACATCGGTCTGGCCGGTCTGATGGCGGACGGCCGGCGCATCTGGTTCGACGGCAACGAACCGGGACACGGGCGCAGGTGCTACCTGAGCGATGTCGGCGGCGCCAAGCCGCGGGCGGTGACGCCCGAGGGAGTGAGAATGGACCCGATCGGGCCCGTGCTGAAGGACGCCTACTTCGTGTCGCTCGCGGGCGGCCATCCGCAGCTTTACCCGGTGGACGGAGGCGCGCCGCAACCGCTCGCGGGCTGGCGCGAAGACGAGCGCATGGCCGGCTGGAGCCAGGACGGAGAGTCGCTGTACGTGTACTCCCGCGGCGAGATGCCGGCCCATGTCTACCGGCTGAATTGGAAGAGCGGCGCGCGCACGCTGCTGTTCCAGGTGGCGCCCGCCGACCGCACCGGCATGACCACCGGCATCCAGCGCATTCGCATCACTCCCGATGGAAAGCAATACGCGTGCTCGATCGAGCAGGAACTGGAAGAGTTGCACCTGGCGGAAGGGTTCCGGTAGCGCGGATTTGTCGTCCACGCGGCATTCCTGCCAGAGTTCAGTCAATTCTGGATAGGAGATGGCAAGTCGTCTTGCGCGGCTTGACAGTAATCATGCAACCCGCCCCCAGTTCCGCTCTGTACTCGGCAAGAATCTGAAGCAGCAGCCTCGCGACGGCCGTTCCGTTGAGGCCCTGCATGCGAAGTCGAATCACGGATGGCTTCGTGGCTCCCCGAACCGCGAGGATGGCATGGAAATCGGCATCCAGGGTGACGACGGCAGAGCCGTGGAGCCGTGCCCACTCCAGGATCTCTATATCGGCTGCCGCGGACATTCCGAGCTCGCCAACGTGGGTGCAGCGGACGTCTGAGACGCGCAGTTGTTGCGCCGCATCGCGCGGCAGACCCTGATCGAGGAGCAGGGGCGGAACAGCGTTTTCCATCAAGCGGCGGGCGTCTCCGCCGCGCTGTCCTCAAGGTACGCGGCGGCGAACGCGAGCCCCTGGCGCACGTCTTCGGGATCTAACTCGGGGTAGTTGCGGAACAGATCCTCGCGATTGGGATAGATCGACACAGCTTCGACCAGGCGGCGGACCGTAATGCGCATGCCACGGACGCATGGCTGCCCATTCATCTGGTTCGGGTTCCAGGTGATCCGATCAAAGTTTTCCATCGGCCTCATTTTCGCAGATTGCGAGCGGCCCAGTCTGGATGAGCGGGCTGTGACCATCGGCATCCAGCGCATTCGCATCACTCCCGGCGGAAAGCAATACGCCTGCTCGATCGAGCAGGAACTGGAAGAGCTGCACCTGGCGGAAGGGTTCCGGTAGCGCGGATTTGTCGCGGGTAGAGCCGGGCTTGCGGGAATAGGGGTTTGCGGATACTGTCCCGGTTTCCCGGTTTCCTGTCCCGGTTTCCAACTCTCGATTTTCGGCATCAGCCGCCGAAGACCATGCGGCCCATCTGATCGCCCAGCCGTTGGACGTCCTCGGGGTCGGTGGCGGCGCGGAAGCGCTCGGCCAGAACGAAGAACTCCTGCTGCTTGCGCTTCTCGGCCTGCATGCCGCTCTCGATCAGTTCAACCAGGATCCGGTTGGCGCTCAGCCGGCGGGTCTTCGCGAGGTGGCGAACCTGTACCGCGACGCTCGATGGCAGAGTGACGCTTTGCCGCACGGTTTGGGTTTTGGCCCTCATGAAACCATTATGCACCAAAGTGGTGCAGCCGCGGGGATGCGGCTATACGACCGGCAGGCTGATCTCATGCCGGTCCAAACGAGCCGCGCACGCGCAGTCTTCGGAGGCACGGTGCGAGGGGGCGATCGCGGCCGGCGAAGCCGGGCTGGCGGGTAAAGGGATTTGCGGATACTGTCCCGGGTTCCGGGTTCGTCCCGGTTTGGAAATGGTTGGACCGGGCGACGCAGCACCAATGTTAGGATGTACCTCATGCCAGCCATATCAGGCGATGTCGTCTTCATCCATCTGCTTCTTGCTGCCACGTTGTTCTTTGCGGCGAACTGGCTCGGCCGTCATTCCATCCTTTCTGGCTACCACCTCATATCGCTGCTCGAGAACGTCGACGAAGCGCCCGCGTTTAATTTCGTATTTCGAGTGGCGACTCCCTTGACCTATCTGGCGATAACGGCCGCGTTCCTCTACGGAATGGGGTTGGATCGCTATGTGAAAGATTTCTACCTTGTAGTCGTCTATTACTTCGCTATACGCTGGCTGTACAACATTGTGATCGGACGTGTACTGCTTTTGAACTGGCCTTTGCAGATTGCAACAGCAGCATTTACGGTGGCTTGTGCCTACTTTCTTTACCACAAAGTGCTGGCTATTCGTGGGACCCTTCTCCCCGATGCCCGAAGCCTTAATAGTAACTTGTGGGTACTCATTGTCATCTACGTCTACACGGTACTAAACGGCGTTCCGTTCGGACACCCGGGAGCAGCTAAACGCCGCGACGGCTATATCTTGCGTCGCTATCGTACCCTGCACGAGGACTTCGCTCCTGAGGTATCCGCGGTCGCCCAGAGCCCCGTCGAGGAGGCCCTCGTATACGCCGTGCTCATATACGAGACATTCAACCGACCCTATGCATACCGATTGATCGAACGCTGGATATTGTTCCCGCTTGGGCGTAGCAGAACCCTTGGCCCGATGCAGGTCGAGACTCAGGCGGTCAAAAGCGACCCTGTGAGCGTACGGGAAGGAGCGACGAAGTTGCTTGAGGCGTTTCGGCGCGGGCTGCAGGTGGCCGAGGGTAGCGCGCCGAAGTGGCTGGCAAATGATGAGGCGGGTAGGCGGCGTTACGTTCGGGCCCAAGCGATCCGGTCGGCAGCCCACGAGTATAACATTCGCAGCGACTACGCGGGCGAGATCCAAAGCGTTTACGAGGTGCTAGTGCGCCAGGTCTTCCAGAGCGCCTTGCCGACCTAAACTTCATGGTCGGCTTCCATCGAAGTTCGCGTTCGGAGGCATGGATCGAGGGCCTCTTTGTCTCCAGGCTTTGGGAGGCCACGTTGGGTATCCGATTGTGGCGGGCGGAAGTCCACAAACGAGGTAAGTGAGAGGGTCCGGTCCTCTCTCCAAACACCTCCAACATGTCTGGCGCTAGCTCACGGGCGGACGCCGGCTGATTAGCGAAGGGAGGGTTTCAGTTTCCCGATTTCCAGTTTCGAACACATGTCTGCGCCCCGGTCATCTGCATGTTCACGCCCGCGGATGGGGTGCGCTGTTCGACTAGCTTTTGCCAAACGGGACTTGCACAAAGCCTTCGAGTTCAGTGGCGGCGCTGCGGGCGGGCTGATCCAAGTGGGTGGTGTTACTTCCGAGGACTCTGTAGGTACCGGAGGCCGATGGCACGCTTGGTACCGGTATCGTCAGGTCCAGCGGGAGGTGCTCTGCCAGCTTGGTTACACTTACCATCTTTTGCTCGAAGGGTTGGCTGGTTACCACTGTTACCGCCCTTTTCCAGAGTGTCTCCAGGAGGTTACAGACTTCACTGACCAGCCGTTCCATCAAATCATTTGTACTGATCCGATCGTCCTGCGGCAGCTGTGCTGCCTTTGCCCACGATCCCCGAACCCGATGAAGGGGCGAGTCGGATGGTTTGACATTCCATTTGGGGATATATGTCCTTTCAATTCGAATTCCGCGTCCAAGCACCGTGTCGTGGAGCAGCGTGTTGCGGTAGTCGCTAATCTCCTTAAATGGGTCAAAGCCCTTCGGGAATTGGTCGATGCGCTTGTCGTATATCTTACATCCGCAGTCGGATCCAAGATCGTTCATCGCTTTCATGAAGCGCTCGAGATTGTCTCCCACGGTTCCCAGCAGGAAAAAGACGTCCTCCGGATATGCTAACGCGGGCTTTTCATCATGGATTCGCTTCGCGGCTCGGCCGAGGAAGTAGAAAACGGAATAGTGGGCCATCGCGGTTCGTTCGTACTTCTCTGGGATCTCCGATCTGAACCGGATCCATTCATCTTGGCCGTCAGCGAACCGTCGATCGATGCGGTTCGTTAGTGGCACGATGAGTCGACGCCAGAGAATCTCGTACGATGGAAACCGGCTGGACAGAAGCGGCCAGAATTCTTGTTCGTGGTGGTCCCCTTGCTTCCCAAGGTCAAATCTGTCTAATGGGCTCAAGCCTTCCATGTGTTTCACCTCACCAATCCTAATCCCGTTGGTGTTCGATAATGTCCGAAATCGTCCGGTTCATTTACTTCACGAAGAGATCTTTCTTCATCTGCCTGACGATCCTCTCCGCGACCTTTCGTTCTCCGCCACGCTTCCAGCCACCGTACCAAAGGCTCCTGTCGCCGGCTTCGCCAGCCCAGACCATTGTCTTGGACTTGACATTTAGGAGGCGCACGTTTCCTTCGTTTTTGTCTTTACCGCCGAATACAACGTTGTACCACCTGTCGTCGGCTTTAATCGAGGCGCCGGCGAGGACAAAGTCGGCATCTTTCTCATCGATCACCACCGACAGGGGCAGCTTCTGTTTAATGATTTCCGGGGCAATGAACCCGTCGAGCTTGCCGTCCATTTGCGCAATAAACAGTTTGGAGCCACTAGGAACTGCAGGTTGAGCAAGCAGTGACGCCGTTGCACAGAGGGCGGTTGCCAGGAGTAGACAAAACTTGCTAGGCATACTGGCGGGAGTCTACACCGTCACTATTAGGAAGGCAAGCCGTACGGTCAGGCGACATCCTGATATGCATCGACGGCCTTCGGACTGAGACAATGGCGTCCTGGGGTGGGTTGATCTGAGGGCTTGCAGCGTTGGCGCGACTTGTGGAGCCGCCCCGCAGCAGGATGGGCAGGAGTGCCGGGGTTTCGAATTGGTTTCCATGGGAGAATGGGAGATGAGATGGGCGCCGGCAGGCAGTCGCGCGGGCGCGTGAGCGTTTCCGAAAGGGGGCGTTCGGGCGTATGCGAGGCAAAGTCCGGTCTCCACAGGGCAGCGTGCCGGTTAACGGCCGGGGGGGCGGGCTCAAAGCCCGTTCTACGGATCAGTGCCACAGAAAATATACCGCCGGCGGATCTTCGGATTCGCAGGTAAGGGTGAAAAGGTGCGGTAAGAGCGCACCGCGTTGCGGGTAACCGCAATGGCAGGGAAAACCCCACGCGGAGTAAGACCAAATAGGGGAGGATGGCTTGGCCCGAGCCGCTAGACTTCCGGGTAGGTTGCTGGAGCCCGTCAGCAATGGCGGGCCTAGAGGAATGACTGCCGCCCGGCCGCAAGGTTGGGACCAGGAACCGGCTTATCGCCGCGTCCATCTCATTTGAATCATTCCGGTGCACAGGGCCGCGGCGGGCGGGGCTCGTAACAACGCAAGCACCGCTCCCTGACGGTCGCGGCTCCGTCACAACACAACCGCTCCTTGCAGTCGCGGCTCTGAAACGCTCAGCTCTGAAACCGAACCGACTCCCTTACGGTCGCGGCTCAGTCACACCCGT